>Ga0209148_1000355_pt1 | contig 59062 bp, 66 predicted proteins | sample AraplaCol_mMF_r2_2_FD_184288 | JGI IMG/M metagenome (GOLD analysis project Ga0209148, IMG submission 184288) | Arabidopsis root microbial communities from North Carolina, USA - plate scrape CL_Col_mMF_r2 (SPAdes) (version 2) | ecosystem: Host-associated > Plants > Roots > Endosphere | place...
GGGTAACCCCCGGCCAAGACCGCAGCTTCCGGGTGGCTATCGCGTACCGTGGCTATGCGGGCGATGGCTGGAGGGACACCTCCAGGGGCTTGACTGTTACCCGCTCAAAGCCGCAGCCGCCCGACTGGATGCCTGCGCATAGGACGGTTGCAGGCCGGCATCCCGGGGGAAACCCCAAGGTCGCCATGCAACGTCCCCGCTGCCGAGCAGGTGTGCGGAACCGCGCCGGTCACACAAGCTTGCCCCAAGCCACGGCAGACGTGCGTCCAACGACATGCGGCGACCAACGCATCCCCCATCCCCACAGCCGTCATTGCGAGCCGCGCAGCGGTGCGGCAATCCAGTCCACCGCTCGCCTCGCGCGCAGGCCTGGATCGCTTCGCTCCGCTCGCGATGACGATGATGCGAGAAACCATCACGCAAATTTCCCACCCCCTTGCTCGCGAAGCGTTGACGCGACGAAGGGGAGGGATAGGCTGCATCGATGGCCGACCCTTGCCCGCATTATCATTTGATCGTCGATGTCACGCCCAGCGCGGACGGGTGCGAGGAATGTCTCAAGACCGGATCCTGGTGGGTGCATCTGCGGATTTGCCGCACCTGCGGTCATGTCGGCTGCTGTGATGATTCCCCAAATCGCCACGCGACCAAGCATTTCCACGAGACATCGCACCCGATCATCGAAGGCTATGACCCGCCCGAAGGCTGGGGCTGGTGCTATGTCGACCAGGTCGATTTCGACCTGTCGGACCGGATGACGCCGCATCCGCGCCCGATCCCTAGATTCTTTTGATGCCTAGTGATGCCGAGTTTCGCTGAGTGCCGCACCGGCCCGCACCCCCACCCGGCCTCCCATAGAATACCCTGTTGGGAGGCCGGGTGGGGGTGCGGGCCGGTGCGGCATCGGATTCAGCATGGCTGAATCTAGAAAACGCCCGCGAATCCGTCTGACTCAGCTTTTGCACGTTTCATCGTTCATACCGGGTTTCCGCTTGAAGCCTTTGAAGGATCGTGATTCTTCGGACGACGTGACGCGTCGCCCCGCCTTGTCCATGATCCGCACCGCTTTCTGGCCCACCGTGGCCGTCGCGGTGATCCTCTATTTTGCGGGCGCGGCGATCGTTGGGCAGAATGGCCTGTTCTCGCTCGCAGGCTATCGTCACCAGCGCGCCGAGCATCTCGCCCAGCTGCGGACGCTGCAGGCCGAACGCGATCGCCTGGCGCATCATGCCGAATTGCTCGACCCGCGCCATGTCGATCCGGACTTCGCCGAAGAGATGGTGCGCAAGCAGACCGGGCAGATCCGCCCCGACGAAGTGATCGTCCCCGCCAACTGATTGAAGAGCCGCACCGGCCCACTCCCCCACCCGACCTCCCAACAGCGTATTCTATGGGAGGTCGGGTGGGGGAGTGGGCCGGTGCGGCAAGGTTTGGCGGATGCCAAACCGCACAATAAAGCCTCTCCACGGTTCCGGAATACGCGATAGCGATTGCGTTTCTTGCAATTGCAATCGCGGAACTGGCCGTTGCGGGAGCGGGTTTGTCCCGCCTATAGGGGCGCGTTTTCGAAGCGTCCCTCTGGAGAGAGATCCCGTCTTGGCTCGAGCAGCAAAATCCGCCGCGCCCATTGCGCCGGCCGCAACGCCGCCTGCTATTCCCAACCGCGAACGGCCGCCCGAGCCCAAGCCGTACGATGCCTCCAAGGAGGAATTGCTCGAATTTTACAGGCAGATGCTGCTTATCCGCCGGTTCGAGGAGAAAGCCGGCCAGCTTTACGGCCTCGGCCTGATCGGCGGCTTCTGCCACCTTTATATCGGCCAGGAGGCGGTCGCGGTCGGCTTGCAATCCGCGCTCAAGGTCGGGCGCGATTCGGTCGTCACCGGCTATCGCGACCACGGCCACATGCTCGCTTACGGCATCGATCCCAACCTCATCATGGCCGAGCTGACCGGCCGCGCCGCCGGCATCTCGCATGGCAAGGGCGGCTCGATGCACATGTTCTCGGTCGAGCATGGCTTTTACGGCGGCCACGGCATCGTCGGCGCACAGGTCTCGATCGGCGCGGGCCTCGCCTTCAAGCATAAATATGCCGGCGATGGCGGCGTGGCGCTCGTCTATTTCGGCGACGGCGCGGCCAATCAGGGCCAGGTCTATGAAAGCTTCAACATGGCGGAGCTGTGGAAGCTGCCCGTCATCTTCGTGATCGAGAATAATCAGTACGCGATGGGCACTAGCGTCAATCGCGCCTCGGCCGAGGACCAGCTCTACAAGCGCGGCGAAAGCTTCCGCATCCCCGGCATCCAGGTCGACGGCATGGACGTGCTCGCGGTGCGCGGTGCGGCCGAGACCGCGCTGGAATGGGTCCAGGCGGGCAAGGGACCCGTGCTGCTCGAACTCAAGACCTACCGCTATCGCGGCCATTCCATGTCCGATCCGGCCAAATACCGCTCGCGCGAGGAGGTTCAGTCGGTCCGCGATAAGTCCGACCCGATCGATCATCTCGCCAAGATCTTGGCCGAGAAGGGCATTGGTGAGGATCAGCTGAAGGCGCTCGACAAGGATATCCGCAAGATCGTCGCCGACAGCGCCGCCTTCGCCGAGGAAAGTCCCGAGCCCGAAGCATCCGAACTCTATACCGACGTCCTCGTCGACACTTATTGAGCGCGAGACAATATGCCGATTGAACTCAAGATGCCCGCGCTTTCCCCGACGATGGAGGAAGGCACGCTCGCCAAATGGCTCGTCAAGGAAGGCGACACGGTCAAGTCCGGCGACGTGCTTGCCGAGATCGAGACCGATAAGGCGACGATGGAATTCGAAGCTGTCGACGAAGGCACGATCGCAAAGATCTTGGTAGCCGAAGGCACCGACGGCGTGAAGGTCGGCGCGGTGATCGCGCTCATCGCGGGTGAGGACGAGGATGCGTCCGCCGCTTCGGCCGCGCCATCGCCCAAGGCCGAGGCTCCCAAGGCGGAGCCGAAGGTCGAAGCGGCCGAAGGTGGCGACACGCCGCAGCATATGCCGACCGCCGCGCGCGCGCTCGTCGCCGACGTCGCGGACACGCACGAGGATCCCGAAGTGCCCGAGGGCACCGAAGTGGTTCGCATGACGGTGCGCGACGCGCTCCGCGATGCGATGGCCGAGGAAATGCGCTCCGACGAGCGCGTCTTCGTGATGGGCGAGGAAGTCGCCGAATATCAGGGCGCCTATAAGGTCACGCAGGGTCTGCTCGAGGAATTCGGAAGCAAGCGTGTGATCGACACGCCGATCACCGAATATGGCTTTGCCGGCATCGGCACCGGCGCGGCGATGGCGGGCCTCCGGCCGATCGTCGAATTCATGACCTTCAACTTCGCGATGCAGGCGATCGACCACATCATCAATTCGGCCGCGAAGACCAATTATATGTCGGGCGGCCAGATGCGCTGTCCGATCGTGTTCCGCGGCCCCAACGGCGCCGCCGCGCGCGTGGGTGCGCAACACAGCCAGAATTACGGCCCCTGGTATGCCGCCGTTCCCGGCCTGATCGTGATCGCGCCTTATTCTGCGGCGGATGCGAAGGGCCTGCTCAAGGCGGCGATCCGTTCGAACGACCCGGTCGTCTTCCTCGAGAATGAGCTGCTCTACGGCCAGTCGTTCGACGTGCCCAAGCTCGACGATTATGTCCTGCCGATCGGCAAGGCGCGCGTCGCCAAAGCCGGCAAGGACGTGACCCTGGTCAGCTATACGATCGGCGTCGGCGTCTGCCTTGAGGCGGCCAAGCATCTCGCCGAACAGGGGATCGACGCCGAAGTGATCGATCTGCGCACGCTGCGCCCGCTCGATCGCGGCACCGTGCTCGCCAGCCTCAAGAAGACCAACCGCATGGTGGTGGTCGAGGAAGGCTGGCCGACCTGCTCGATCGCGTCGGAGATTGCGGCGATCGCGATGGAAGAGGGCTTCGACGATCTCGACGCGCCCGTCCTGCGCGTGACCAATGTCGACGTGCCGTTGCCTTATGCCGCCAACCTCGAGAAGATGGCCCTGATCACCGCCGACCAGGTCGTCGCGGCGGCCAAGAAGGTCTGCTACCGCTAATCCTCCCCGGAATGGGGAGGGGGCATCTGTTCCCCGGCGAAAGCCGGGGTCCAGATCGAGCGGTGGGGTTGGGCCCCCGGCTTTCGCCGGGGAGCAATAAGCTTCGATCCTCCGTGATGGAGTATCGCTTTCCGTGACTGACCCTACAGAACTCGCCGACCCCGAACGCGCTCTCGCCGTCGCTTATGCTCCCCCCGACCGCCGCGCCGGTCTCGCCGCTTTGTTCGCGCTCGACGAACGCTTCGGCGCGATCATCGCGTCGACCAGCGAACAGATGATCGGACTGATGCGGCTCGCCTGGTGGCGCGAGGCGCTGGAAAAGCTCGATGACGGCCGGGCGCCCGCCGAACCCCTGCTGCGCCTGCTGGCCGACAATGTACTCCCGCACGGAGTGACCGGCGCCGCGCTCGCCGCGATCGAGGACGGCTGGGCCGCCTTGATCGACGGCGAGCCCGACGAGGCCGCGATCGCGCGCCATGGCCGGGAACGCGGCGCGAACCTCTTCCGCGCCGCCGCCGCCCTGCTTAGCGCGGACGATCCGCGATTGCCGATGGCGGGCGAGGTGTGGGCGCTGGTCGATCTCGGCTATCGCCATCCGAACGCGGAGGTCCGCAAAGGCGCGCTCGCCCGGGCGCGAAAGCTTGCGGCTGACCTCCCGACGCGACGCTGGGCGCGCGCCGCGCGCCCGCTCGTCGCCTTGTTCGTGCTCGCCCGCCGCGATGCCGCCGCTGCCACGCGCGCGCAGGGTCGTCCGGATCGGATGTTACGGATGCTGGCGCTTCGCCTGACAGGGCGTTAGCCTGTCGTCGAACGGGGCAGGAGATGGGGCGATGTGGCGCTATTGGGTCGGTGCGTTGGCGGCGTTGGTGCTGGTGGTGGGTGGCGTATCATATTGGCGCAGCACGGCGGCGGCCAAGCATGGCTTGCCCAGCGCACCGCAGGCGAAAGCCGACAAATCGGGCGACGGCGAGAATATCGATACGCCGCCCCAGCCGCCCGCGGCCGACGACAAGACGCGTGAGGAGAAACGATTCTCGCGCGCCGATCATGACAAGAACGGCATCGTCAGCCGCGACGAATTTCTCGCCGCGCGTCATCGCAATTTCGCCAAGCTCGACGTCAACAATGATGGCGTGCTGAGCTTCGACGAATATGCGGCCAAGGCGGAAGACAAGTTCGCCAAGGCCGATACCGATCATTCGGGCGGATTGAATCCCAAGGAATTCGCCGCCACCAAGATCGAGCGGAAGTCGAAGCCCGGCTGCTCCTGCGACACGCGGGACAGCCGCAAGGGCGACGACGGCGAGTAGGCCCGGGCGGGCTGGCACGCGACCTGGAGCGCGGTTTTGCGCTGACCGCGCATGAGGCCGCCAAGCAGACCGAAGCCAAGCGCCATCGCCACCCAGCTCGCCGGCTCGGGGACCGCCCCGGCCGGCTGGTCGCCGATGCGCGTCACGAGCAGGCTTCCCACCGAATTCTGCGTATAGCCCAAGCCCGGCGTCGCCTGGTACAGTTCGTAGGTCGTCGCATTGTCGGAGAAGAGGTTATATTCGTGGGCGGCGCTGGTGAAGAGCAGGCCCCAATAGCTCACCGACGGCGCGCCCGGATAATAGACATTGTCGTAGATGAACAAGCCGTCCGGGCTGTAATGCGCGTTGGGCTGGCCGGGATTGACGGAGAGGCCGGTGATCGCGTCGCCTGAGACGTTGCCCGAAATGCCGGTCACGTCATATCCGCCGACCCCGTTGAGGAGGTCGCTGGTCGTGATCACCAGATTGGCCGTCAGCGGAGCGGCGCCATTGCTGGCATAATCGAGCATGAAGTCCGCGGCTTTGGCCGAACCCGGCAGGACGAACAGGAGTGTCGTGGCCAACGTGATACCAGAATGCTTCATGACTAGGTCCCCCGAACCATTTTGAAGCGATGCCAGTTCGGCATGTTGCCCCAAAATTACTAACGCAGAGCCAACAAGCTCTTGTCGGCTATTTAACAGGGTGCGCCGGGGTTGAACATTTATCGTCCGGTCACGACCTGTCGATCGAACGATCGGGAGTGTGCGGCGCGCCTCGATCTCTCGATGGGCCCGCGCAAGGCCGCCTTCACCTTGCGGCGCCCGGCACAATCTCTACATGGCATGGCAACACCGCGCCGCACGGCGTGATTTGCGGGCCACGAGGCTCGCCAACAATCGGAATTTTAGTGACCAATCCTGGAAAAGAATTGCTGTTCCTTGCGCTCGGGGGCTCGGGCGAGATCGGCATGAACGTCAATCTCTATGGCTGCGACGGCAAATGGGTGATGGTCGACCTCGGCCTGACCTTCGCCGACCCCGCTTACCCCGGCATTGACCTGATCCTGCCTGACCTCGAATTCATCGAGCAAAGGCGCGATGACCTGATCGGCATCGTGCTGACGCACGGCCATGAGGATCATATCGGCGCCATCCCCTATCTCGCCGCCGATCTCGGCGTGCCGCTTTATGCGACGCCTTTCACCGCCGGCCTGATCAAGGGCAAGCTCGAGGAAGAGGGCATCACCGAACAGGTTGAACTCAACATCATCGAACGCGACAGCAGCTTCGCGCTCGGGCCGTTCGGGTTCACCTATGTGCCGCTTGCCCACTCGATTCCCGAAGGCAATGCGCTGCTGATCGAAACGCCTTACGGCAACATCTTCCACACCGGCGACTGGAAGCTGGACGAAGAGCCATTGCTCGGCACGCCCTCGACCGCGGCCGAGCTGACCGAGATCGGCGACAAGGGCGTGCTCGCGCTCGTCTGCGATTCGACCAACGTCTTCAACGACAGCGCCTCGGGCTCGGAAGCCGCGGTGCGCGAGGGCCTCGATGGCGTGATCAAGGCGCTCACCGGCCGGGTCGTCGTCACCACCTTCGCCTCCAATGCGGCGCGGTTGCAGACCCTCGGCGAGGTCGCGCGCGACTGCGGGCGCCAGCTTTGCGTCGCGGGCCGCTCGCTCGACCGCATCATTCGCGTCGCCAAGAGTGTCGGCTATCTTGAGGATTTCCCGCCCATCATCGATGTCGACGAGGCGATGCGGCTGCCGCCGCGCGAGGTGATGATTATCGCCACCGGCGGGCAGGGTGAATCGCGCGCGGCACTCGCGCGCATCGCGTTCGACAGTCACCCGATCAAGCTGAGCGAAGGCGACACGGTCGTCTTCTCCTCCAAGCAGATCCCGGGCAACGAGATGGCGATCGGCCGTATCCAGAATATGCTCGCGACCAAGGGCGTGGCGATGGTCACCGAGCGCCAGGCGCACGTCCATGTCTCGGGCCACCCCGGCCGGCCCGAACTCGAGCTGATGTATAAATGGATCCGCCCGGAGATCATCCTGCCGGTGCATGGCGAGATGCGGCATATGGCCGAGCAGGAGCGTTTCGCTTTGTCGCTGGGCGTGCCCAAGGGGATCGTCCAGGGCAATGGCGACCTGATCCGCCTCGCGCCCAAGGGGCCGGTCAAGATTGGCGACGAGCGCGCGGGCCGACTGATCCTGGACGGCGACGTCATCCTGCCCGCCGACGGCACCACGATGAACGAGCGTCGCAGGATTTCGATTCATGGTCTGATCGCGGTGACGGTCGCGCTCGATGACAAGGGCCGGCTGCGCGGGCAGCCCGCCATCGCGCTGCAGGGCGTGCCGGTCGAGGAGGACAAGGAGGACTTCATCGAGGAGGCCGCGCTTGCCGCCGCCGACGCGGTCAAGGCCGGCAAGAAGGACGAAGCCGCGATGCGCGAGGCGATCCGCCTCGGCGTGCGCCGCACCGCCACCACCTGGACGGGTAAAAAACCCGTAGTCGAAGTTTCGGTCATCCGCGTCTAAGGCCACGTCCATGCGCTGGAGCTCGATCGCCGCCATCTACACGCTCTTCTGGGCTATGAGCTTCTTCCTGGTCCTGCCCTTCCGCCTGCGCGGACCGGGCGAGGACCGCATGGTCCCGGGCCAGGCCCCCAGCGCCCCGCCTTCCTTCAGCTTCGCGCGCACCGCCAAATGGACGACCCTCGTCGCGGCGGTGCTGTTCGGCCTCTATTACGCCAATTACGTTTATCAATGGGTGCCCGTCGAGACGTTCGACTGGGTCCATCACCCAGAGTGACGGTTTAAGCCGTCACTTCCGCAGCCGCTCGATCGCCTGCGCCAGCGCCACGTAGAGTTTGCCCGTATCGGACGACAGCATCGTGGTCGCGATCGCCGTGCCGTCGCGTGTCCCCATCACGCGGCGCAGCAAAGCTTCGAAATCGTGGATGTAGCGGTGGACCTGATCGCGGAACTCGCCATCCTCGTTATAGCGTTGCGCGATCGCGTGCGCATCGGTGCGGTCGAGCAATTTGACCGCGCGGCGCGTGAAGATGCCACGGTCGCCGCGCAGATAAGCCTTCCAATCCTCGTCGGTGACCTCGTTCGAGAAGATCTTGGCGACATCGATCGCGGTCGAATTGAGCGCCTCGATCAGCAGGCTTGCGGTGCGCGCGAAATTTTGGTCGTCATGCGCCTCGGTATCGGCGCGATTGGCTTCGATCCGCGCCTCGATCGCGGTCGCGGTCTCCGCGATCGTGACGATCTGCCGCGTCAGCCGTTCGGCGGCGAGATGCGCCGCCTGGATCGCTTGCTCGGATGCGGTGCCGATCGCGGCAATCTCCTCCTTACCGACATCCGCCAGTGCGCCGCTCATCGCGCGCGCCGCGCTTTCGCTCATGCGCTGCGCGACGCGCGGGATCGCTGCGGTGAGCGCGTCGCGCGCCTGATCGGCGGCAATCGCGGCGGTCTCGCGCACCTGGTTGAGCGCCTCGACCAACTGACCCGACGCGCCCTCGCTGAGCGAGCGCACTTCGGCATCGGCCTTGGCGAGCAATTCCTCCAGCGTGCGCGTTTGGTCGATCAAGGCGGCCAGGCGGCCGTCGGCCAGCCCGCCCGATTCGCTTAGCACCACGCGCTGGCGTTCGAGCAGCACCTCGGCTTCGGCCAGTCGTTCGCTCACCGTCGCGGCGGCCTCGCCCAGGCTCTCGGTGCGCGCACCCGCGGTGGCGATCACCTGCAGGCTCTGCTCGGCATGAAGCCGGATGCGCGCCAGGGCGGCCGGGATCGCATCCGAGAGGGTCGTGCTGCTGGCATCGGCCTGCGCGCGGAGCTGTTCGACGCGACTGAGCAGGGTTTCGGCGGTCTGGCTGCTCGTGCCGAGCATCCGCCCGACCGACTCGGCATGGGTGGAGAGCGCAACGATATGCTCGGCAAGATCAGCGGTATGTTCCGCCCCCTTGTCGCCCAGTTCCGCGAACTTGGCCTCGACCCCCGCAATCGCCGTATCGAGCTGCGTGAGCAGTCCGCGCGCGGCCAGTTCCTGCGCGCGCAGCCCCGCGCCGATCCCCTCGACACGCCCAACCAGATCGTCGAGCCGCGCCGACAGCGCCTCGGTCGCGCCCTCGCCGGCGGCGGTGACCTGCGCCTCGCTCTGTTCGACCATCGCGTTGAGCGCGGCGCTCTGATTGGCGATCACCTGACGCGCATCGTCGAGGCTTTCGGCGGCAGCCTCGAGCGCGGCGTCGATCGCGCGGCCCATCGATCCCGCGGCATCCTCGATCCTTTTGTCCGCCGCGGCGGCGCTGGCCTCGATCCGGTCGAGCTGGCCCGCGAGCCGCGCGGCCGCACCGCCGGTCGCCTCGTTGGCCGCCTTGGCCTGCCCGTCGAGCGCGCGCAGCAGCTCGGTGAGCGCGCGCGTGCGCGAATCGGCTTCGGCTCCGCCTTCGCGCAGGCCCTCGGCCAGATTGCGGGCGACCGCCTCCGCATTGGGCAATTCGGTCAGCAGGACGTTCAGGTCCTCTCGCGCGATCGCGGTGGCATTGTTGAGCGTGGCGACTGTCGAGTCGACCGAGGCAGCCTGCGCGCTCAGCTCGGTCGCGGCCTGGCCGATGCGGCTGCTCGCCTCGCTGCCGAGCGTCTGCAGCTCGGACGCCTGCGCATTGAGCGCGGTGCGCGCTTCCTCGATCCTCCGGTTGAGCAAGGCGAGCGTGCCCGCCAGCGCCTCGCTATCGGCGCGCAAGCGGGCCGAGGCGCGCGCATAGGCATTGGCTTCGGTCCGGCCGGTGCGCAGCAGCACGAGATACAATACCGCCAGTAAGGCGAGCGGGCCGCAACCGAGCCCGATCCATGCCGCCAATGTGAGCGGCGGGAGCAGATGCGACGGGCTCGCCTGGAAAAGCGTGACGCCCAAAGCGGCGGTCCAGCCGAGGCCGAGCAGCAGGAGGAGCACGCCCGCGACGATGCCCGGCCAGCGGCGGGGCGGGGCCGCTTCCCATACGGTCTCGGCCTCGGACGCGGGCTCCGTCGGTTCGATTTCCGGTTCCCGTTCGGCCCAACTCACTCGCGACGTCCCCTGATTCATAAGCGGACTGTACCACCTTGGCGGCCATGCGGAAGCGGGAGTTGCGCACGCTGCGCTTGATTTGCGGCGCGGGGCGTTTGAATGTCGCGCGGAATGGAGGGCGAGGGACCCACTGCGCTGATCGGCGCTTACGAACCCGGACCGGGGCCTGGTGGCTTGCGCGCGCTCCTGCCACTTGCGGGAATGAGCGTGGTCGAGCATCAGGCGCGCCGCGCGATCGAGGCGGGCGCCGCGCGCGTGCTGCTGCTGATCGACGAGGGACCGGGCGAATTGCTGGAGGCGGTGGCGCGGCTGCGCCACGACGGCATCCAGACCGGCATGGCGCAGGGGATTGACCAGGTCGCCGACGCGCTCGGCCAGGATGAGGCCGTCCTGCTGATCGCCGAGGCCTGCCTGCCCGAGGTCGGTCTGCTCCGCGCCATGACTTCGGCGCACGTGCCGGTGCTCGCGGTCCTGCCTGATACCGCCGATCACGCGCAGTTCGAGCGGATCGATGCCGAGCAACGCTGGGCGGGCGTCGCTTTGCTCGACGGCCATCGCATCGCCGAGACCGCAGCGATGATCGGCGCCTGGGATCCGGTCTCGACCCTTTTGCGCCGCGCGGTGCAGGAAAATGCGGGCCGGATCGACGCGGTGCGGGCGCCGATCCTGACCACTGACGCGGCGGCGCTCGCCGCGGCCGAGCAGGCGATCCTCGCGGGCGCGCGCAAGCCGGCGGATGACCTGATCGGCCGGGTCCTGTTCGCGCCGACCGAGGAATTGGCGATGCCGCTGCTGCTGGCGCGCAAGATGGAAGCGAATGCCGTGGCCGGGATCGGCGCCTTGCTGGCGTTCGTCGGTGGCGCGCTCAGCCTGACCGGATGGCGCTGGCTGCCGCTGATCGGTCTGCTTCTATCGGGTCTGGCAGCGGCCGGCGCGGCGCGGCTCGGCCGCATTCGTCAGCGTTCGCGCTTTCAGGAACGAATTTTCGGCTGGATTCGGCTGGGCGGAGCGGGGCTGGGCGTGGTGGGCCTTGCGCGGCTGCTGGCCCAGACGACGGGGCAATGGGGCTGGTGGCTGACCGGCGGGCTGCTCGTCGCGGCAATGCTCGGCTTGTCGGCCGAGCGCCGTCTAAGTCCTGTGCGGCCGCCAATCTGGCTGGCGAGCGTCGACACCGCCATCTGGGCGATGCTGCCTTTCGCCGCGCTCGGCCATTGGGACTGGGGATTTGCGGCGGTCTCCGCTTACGCCGCAGGCTCCTTCGCCTGGGTTGAGGCCAGCAAGTTGCGCAATGCGCCGCCAGAATCTTGAAACGAAGCTGAAGGGGTTAGAGGGGATTGGCGGCGGATCAATCCCGCCGCCCCCTTGGCTCGCTCTTAGAGAGCGAAAATAAGGCCGACGGCAAGCGCCTGCGCCGCGATCGCGAGCATCAGGCTCGTCGCGTTTTCGAACGTCTTCACGGGTATTTCCTTTGCGAAACGCCGCATCTTTTTGTGCGGTGCAACATATCTAGGCGTGGCCTCGTTTCACCGCCAGTTCAAAACGTTCCGTCTTGGTTGCAGTTTCTGCAATCGTCCAGCGGCATGCCCAGATCGGCGAAGGCATTGGCCAATGCTTCGGCGCTGCCAACCGCGCCGAGGCAGGAGCGGACATGCAGCAAATCGCGCATCGCCGCATGCACCTCACCTGGCCGTGATGGTGCTTCCGCGATCAAATCCAACAACATCGCCTCGTCGCGCGTCATACGCGCGCAGCAACAGGGCGCGATCTTGAGCCGCGCCGCCGAGACGCGCGATAGTTCGGCCATCAGCGCGCGGAGCAGGATCAAGGGCCGTCGATATCCCCGGCCAAACCCCGTGAAGAGTGCATGCGCTGCATGTGCATCGGCGATTCCCTCGGCCGCCATCTGCCGCACCGCGAAGAGCAGCAGGCGGCGATAGGGATTGGCGGGAGCGGCGTGGGGCAGCAGCTCGGAACGCGGCTCGGTCGAACGCATGGTGACTCCTTGATCGGAGTGCCAGATTCTCATTGTCGCTATTGATAGTCAATCGCAATAATTGGCGTTCGCTTCTGGAGTCGGGACCCTAATTTGGAGGCGTGCCGTTGGCGGCGAGAACGGTGCCGGCGAGATAGAGCGAGCCCCCGATCAGCACCAACGGCGCCGCCGATTCCCCTTTTGCCAACTCCCCGAGCGCGGTGGGCGCATCGGCCGCGGTGCCGGCGCTCAGGCCCAGGCTTTCCGCCACCGTGCGCACCGCCGCCAGATCATGGTGTTCGTGTCCCGGTACCGGCACCGCAACAATGTGCACGCCGCTGCCCGCAAAAGGCTCAAGAAAGCCGCGCAGGTCCTTATTGGCGAGCATCCCCAGGATAAGGTGGAACGGCCGCCCCGGCGCCAGGCGCGCACGGAAGAAATCGGCGATGGCGCGGCCAGCGGCGGGGTTATGCCCCCCGTCGAGCCACAATTCGCTGCCTTCGGGCAGCAAGGCGGGGAGGGGGCCGCTTATGAGCCTCTGCAGCCGCGCCGGCCATTCCGCCCAGCCCATCGCCGCGCGCAGCGAGGCGGGGGGGACCTCGATCGCGTCCTGATGGCGCAGCATGGCGATGGCAAGCGCGGCATTGGCTGCCTGATGCGTGCCGGGCAGGCGCGGCAGAGGCAGTTCCAGCTCGCCCTGAGCGTCATGATAATGGAGCTTGCCGCGATAGGGAGAGGCGTCCCAGGCGCCGCCTTTCTCCAGCCAACGCGCGCCGACCGCGCGCGCCGCGCGCCCGATCTCATTGCCTTGCGCGGCAGGATAATGGTGCGTCACCAGCGGCACGCCCGCCTTGGCGATGCCCGCTTTTTCGGCGGCGATCTGCTCGATCCGGTCGCCCAGGAACGCCTGATGGTCGATCCCCAACTGGGCGATGCCGCACATGATCGGCTTTTCGAGCACGTTGGTTGCGTCGAGCCGCCCGCCCAGGCCGACCTCGATGATCGCGGCGTCGGCGGGATGCCGCGCGAAGGCAAGGAAGGCGGCGGCGGTGGTGACCTCGAAGAAACTGGGCCAGATACCGTCGGCGATGTCGAGCACCTCCGCCAGAAGGCTCGCCAGCAATGGGTCTTCGATCAGGTTTCCGGCGATACGGATCCGCTCGTTGAAGCGGACGAGGTGCGGACTGGTATAGACATGGACCTTCCTGCCCGACGCCTCGATCGCCGCGCGCAGGAAGGCGCAGGTCGATCCCTTGCCGTTGGTCCCGGCGACGTGGAAGACGGGAGGGAGCTGGCGATGCGGATTGCCGAGCCGCTCGAGCAGCGCACCGATCCGCTCCAGCCCGAGTATGTCGGCGCCCGGCGACAAGGTCGCCAGCCGGTCTAGCTGGCGCTGGACCGCGGGATCGGACGAGACGGCGAAATCAGCCATTATTCTCCCTCTCCCCGTGGGGGAGATGGTCGGGGAGAGGGGGCGTGAGGTTGCGGCATGACATTCACACCCTCGCCCCGGCGACGCTTCGCGTCGTCCGCCCCTCTCCCCCAAGGGGAGAGGGCGCTGCTCACGCCGCCTGCTTCCCCGGACAGAGATAGGCGATCAGCCGCGCCAGCTCGCTGCGGAGCTTATGGCGGTGGACCACCATGTCGAGCATGCCGTGATCGAGCAGATATTCGGCGCGCTGGAAGCCTTCGGGCAGTTTCTCGCGGATCGTGCTTTCGATCACGCGCTGGCCGGCGAAGCCGATCAGTGCGCCCGGCTCGGCGAGCTGAACGTCGCCCAGCATCGCATAGCTCGCCGTAACGCCGCCCGTCGTCGGGTCGGTCATCACGACGATGTAGGGCAGCCCCGCTTCGCGCAGTTTCTGGATCGCGACCGTGGTCTTGGGCATCTGCATCAGGCTGAGGATACCCTCCTGCATGCGCGCGCCGCCGGCCGCGGTGAAGATGATATAGGGGCTTTGCTCGGCGATCGCGGCTTCAACGCCCGCCAGGAAGGCCGCACCCACGCCCAGCCCCATCGATCCGCCCATGAAGGCGAAATCCTGAACGCCGACGACCGCCTTGAAGCCCTCGATCAGGCCGCTGGCGTTGAGCAAAGCATCCTGTTCGCCCGTCTTGGTGCGCGCGGCCTTGAGGCGGTCCGCATACTTCTTGGAATCGCGGAACTTGAGCGGATCCTCGCGCACCGACGGCGCGGCGATCGGCGTGTAGATGCCGCCGTCGAAAATCGCGTCGAAGCGTGCATCCGGTCCGATCCGCCCATGATGCTGGCATTTGGGGCAGACCGATTGATTCTCTTCATATTCGCGCGTGAACAGCATCGTCCCGCAGCTCGGGCATTTGTGCCAGAGATTGTCTGGCGTCTCGCGCTTGGCCACGAAGGGCAGCGCTTTGCGCACCCGATCGATCCAGCTCATGCGGCCTTCTCCTTCCGTGCGGCGCGCACGGCGCCGCTCAAGTCACTGACGAGTTTGGCGACGGCGGGGGCGGGATCGCTCCCTTGCTCCGCCGCCCTGGCGATCACGTCGACGATCGCGGAACCGACCACCACGCCATCCGCGACCGCGGCGATCGCCGCGGCCTGATCAGGCGTCCTCACGCCGAAGCCGACCGCGACCGGAAGATCGGTATTGGCCTTGAGCCGTGCAACCGCCTGCGCGACGCTGTCGGTCGCCGCCTGCTGCATGCCGGTGATGCCCGCGACCGAGACGTAATAAAGGAAACCGCCCGCGCCGTTCAGCACCGCCGGCAGCCGCGCCGCATCGGTGGTCGGCGTGGCGAGGCGGATCAATGCAATGCCCTCGGCCCGCAGCGCCGGGCCGATCGCCTGATCCTCTTCCGCGGGCACGTCGACGCAGATCACGCCGTCCACATCCGCGCCCGCGCATTGATCTGCAAACCAGGCCGCACCGCGATGGAGCATCGGGTTGGCATAGCCCATCAGCACCAGCGGCACATCGGGATGGCGCGCACGAAAGCCATTGGCGATCGAAAAGATGTCGGCGGTGGTCGTTCCCGCGCCCAATGCGCGCAAATTGGCGCGCTGGATCGCGGGGCCATCCGCCATCGGATCCGTGAACGGCATGCCCAGCTCGATCACATCCGCCCCGCCTTCGACCAGCGCGTCGAGGATAGCGGTGGTGGCGGCGGGCGTCGGATCGCCCGCGGTGACGAAGCAGACCAGGGCCGGGCGGCCCTTGGCGAACGCGGCGGCGAGGCGGGTCACATCCGCACTCCCATCGCGCTGGCAACGGTGGCCATATCCTTGTCGCCCCGCCCCGACAGGTTGAGAACGACGATCTGATCGCGCCGATAGTCGCGTGCCTTGCGCATGATCGCTGCCACGGCATGCGCGCTTTCGAGCGCGGGGATGATGCCTTCGGTACGCGCGCACAGCTGGAAGGCGTCGAGCGCTTCCTGGTCGGTCACGGGTTCGTATTTCACCCGGCCGATATCGTGCAGCCAGCTATGTTCGGGACCGATGCCGGGATAGTCGAGGCCCGCCGAGATCGAATGCGCCTCGGTGATCTGGCCGTCCTCGTCCTGGAGCAGGTAGGTCTTGTTGCCGTGGAGGATGCCGGGCGTGCCGCCGTTCAGCGATGCCGCATGCTTGTCGGTGTGGACGCCATGGCCCGCGGCCTCGATCCCCAGCATCGCGACGTCCTCGTCGTCGAGGAAGGGATGGAACAGCCCGATCGCGTTCGAGCCGCCGCCGACGGCGGCGACCAGCAGGTCGGGCAGGCGGCCTTCCGCCTGCATGATCTGCGTCCTGGCTTCCTTTCCTATCACCGATTGGAAATCGCGGACGAGCTCGGGATAGGGATGCGGGCCGGCGGCGGTGCCGATGATGTAGAAGGTGTCGTGGACGTTCGCGACCCAGTCGCGCAGCGCCTCGTTCATCGAATCCTTGAGCGTCTGCGCGCCGGACGTGACCGGCACCACCTCGGCGCCGAGCAATTTCATGCGGAACACGTTGGGCTGCTGCCGTTCGACGTCCTTGGCGCCCATATAGATCACGCAGGGCAGGCCGAAGCGCGCGGCGACGGTCGCGGTCGCGACGCCATGCTGGCCCGCGCCGGTTTCGGCGATGATCCGCGTGCGGCCCATGCGGCGCGCGAGCAGGATCTGGCCGATGCAATTGTTAATCTTGTGCGCGCCGGTATGATTGAGCTCTTCGCGCTTGAAATAGATTTTGGGCCCCATGCCTTCGGGCGCGCCGGCGCGAAGCAACTCGGTCAGCCGTTCGGCATAATAAAGTGGGCTGGGACGGCCGACATAATGCGTCATCAACCCGTCGAGCTCGGCCTGGAAAGCGGGATCCGCCTTGGCCGCGCGATATTCGCGCTCGAGCTCCAGGATGAGCGGCATCAGCGTTTCAGCGACGTAGCGACCGCCATAATCGCCGAAATGGCCTGAGGAATCGGGCTGCTGTCGAAGGCTGTTGGGAAGGGTCATAGACGCGCTGCCGCTTGGAGGAAGGCGGCGATCTTGTCCACATCCTTGACGCCCGGCGCGCGCTCCACGCCCGAGGACGTGTCGACCAGAGGTGCACCGGTCATGCCCACCGCTTCGGCCAGATTGTCCGCATCGAGCCCACCCGAAAGAGCCCAGGGCAACGGGTGGGCGAATCCGTCGAGCAATTTCCAATCGAAGCGCAGGCCCATCCCGCCTGGAAGCGTGCCCTTCGGCGTCTTCGCATCATAGAGAATGCGGTCGGCGACGCCACGATAGGCGCGGGCGCTATCGAGATCGGTGCGGGTGCGGACCGGAACCGCTTTCCACAATTCGACCCCATGTCGTCTGAGAGAGGAGACCCGCTCCGGGCTTTCGTCGCCGTGGAGCTGCAAGGCGGTCACGCCGGCCTCCAGGACGCGCGCAAGCAGCGCGTCGTCGGGATCGACCAGCACCGCCGCTTTGCCCACCCGATCCGGCGTACGCGCGATCAGCGCGGCGGCCTGCTCGGGCGCGACGCTGCGCGGACTCTTCGGAAAGAAGACGAAACCGAGCCACGCCGCGCCGTTCGCGATCGCCGCATCGACCGTCTCGGGCGTGGACAGCCCGCATATCTTCGCCTGGAGTCCCATGACGCGGGCGAGGTGGGCAAAGCGGGGCGGAAGCGCAAGCGATTAGTCGCACGTCCGCCGCAGCTTCTGTCGCCACCCCCCGTGACAGCAAGATTCTATATGATATGTCTGACAAGATAATTGAAAGGTGAGGAACCCTTATGCGTCTGAAATTGGCTTTGATCGTGTCGAGCATTGCGATGGCGGCTTTGTCCGGGCCCGCGCACGCGCAGATGGACCTGATGCAGTACGCCGACCCGAACGGCGACGGCAAGGTCACGCTGGAGGAGTTCACCGCCTTCCGTGAGGGGGGATGGAATTTCTTCTCGCAGGGCGCGGAAAAGGTGAAGCTCGCCGATCTGGACGAAATGGGTAAGGGTGCTTTCACCGGCGTGAAGCCTGATGCCGACGGCACCGTCAGCAAGGCGGCTTATATGGCGGTCACCGCCGAGCGCTTCAAAGCGGCCGACAAGAATGGCGATGGCACGCTCGACCGCGACGAACTGAACAATTCGGTCAAGCCTGCGGGCTGAGCCCGCCGCGGCGCGGATCGGCTCATGCGCGGCAATCCGCGCCGCGAAGCCTTGTGATTGACGGGCCCGATTGCCATAGCGGGTAGATGCTGACGGCAATGGATATCATCGTCCTGCTCCTGATCGGAGGAGGCGCCGTGATGGGCTTCATGCGCGGTTTCGTGATGGAGGTGCTGTCGCTCTTCGCCTGGGCGGCCGCCATCTTCGCGCTCAAATTGCTGCACGGCCCGGTCGCGAGCCTGCTCGTCCATGTCGTGAAAAGCCCGAGCGGCGCGTCGGTCCTGTCCTTCGTGCTGGTGTTCGGCGCGGTCTTCTTCGGGGGCAAGCTGGTTGCGGCCCAACTTGGCCAGCGCACCAAGAAATCGGTGCTGGGCTCGTTCGACCGTATCCTCGGTCTCGGCTTCGGCGCCTTGAAAGGCCTGCTCGTCGCGACTGTACTCTTCCTGGGCGTGAACCTGGTTTTCGACACGATCTGGGGCAGCAATTCGGAGCGGCCGAGCTTCGAACGCAACTCGCGCACCTATCCGTTGTTGAACGCGAGCGGCCGCGCGGTGGTCGACTGGGTCCAGCATCGGCGTGCGGCGCAGGCGAGCCCGGGCGGCAACGAGAGCGGCGCGGCGATTCAATCGAACGGCAACTGAGCCATGGCCGACACGCTGTACAACACGCAGATCCTCAAGCTCGCGACGAGCATCCGGTATCACGCGCGGCTCGCGCATCCGCACGGCATATCCGAACGGCGCTCGCCCATCTGTGGGAGCCGCGTCAGTGTGGACGTGGTGCTGGATAGCGACGGCCGCATCGCGCAATTGGGCCAGGAGGTGCGCGCTTGCGCGCTCGGCCAAGCGTCGGCGTCGCTGATGGGCGCGCATGCGATCGGACGCAACCTCGCCGAGCTGGAGGAGGCACGCGACGCGCTGACCGCCTTCCTGGCGGGCGAGCGCGACGATCCGGGGCGCTGGCCGGGGCTGGAGATATTCGGGCCGGCGCGCGCGCATAGTGCGCGCCACGCCTCGATCCGGCTGGCCTTCGAGGCGGTGGCCGAGGCCGCAGCGCGCGCCGCGTCCGCGCAAGCCGCGTGAACGAGACGCTCGTCACCGACGGTTTCATCATGCTGGGCGTCTCGCTCGGCCTGGTCCTGCTGTTTCGCAAGCTCGGCCTGGGTGCGACATTGGGGTATCTCGTCGCGGGCGCGCTGATCGGGCCCGATGTGATGCGGCTGGTCGACGGCGCCGAATCCAAGCTCAGCATTGCCGACCTCGGCATCACTTTGCTTCTGTTCCTGGTCGGGCTCGAGCTCAACCTGACCCGGCTGTGGCGGCTGCGGCGCGACATTTTCGGTTTCGGACTGGCGCAGGTCGCCTTGTGCGGCGTCGCGCTCGCGGGCGTGATTCATCTGGCCGGGTTCAGCTGGCCCGCGGCATTGGCGCTGGGGCTGCCGCTGGGCTTGTCCTCGACCGCGCAGGTCCTGCCGATGCTGCAATCCGCGGGCCGCCTCAACACGCCGTTCGGCGAGCGCGCTTTCTCGGTCCTGCTGTTTCAGGATTTGTCGATCGTGCCCCTGATCACGATCATCGCCAGCCTCTCGCGCGTACCCGCCGATCCGGGCGCGCCGCCGGGTTGGCTGCTAGCGCTCTATACGGTCGGCGCGGTGGTCGGGCTGGTGCTGGCGGGGCGCTATATCTTCAATCCGCTGTTCCGGTTGATCGGCGGCCTGGGCGAGCGCGAATTATTCATCGCGGCGGGTCTGTTCACCGTCCTGTCGGCGGCGGCGGTGATGCAGGTGCTGCATTTGTCGACCGCGCTCGGCGCCTTCGTCGCGGGCGTGATGCTCGCGGATTCGCCCTATCGGCACGAGCTGGAGGCGGACGTCGAACCGTTCCGCACGGTCCTGCTCGGCCTGTTCTTCCTCGCGATCGGCATGCGGCTCGATCTGCATGCGATCGTGGCGCGGCCGATTTTCGTGGTCGGCATGGCGGCGGCGGTGGTGGGGGTGAAGGCCGCGATCATCTTCCTGCTGGCCTTGCTGTTCGGGGTCGAACGGCGGCCAGCGGTCGCGTCGGGTCTGCTGTTGAGCCAGGGCGGCGAATTCGGCTTCGTGCTGTTCGGCCAGGCGGCAGCGGCACGGCTGGTCGATCCCCAGGCGGCGAGCCTGTTCAGCGCGATCGTCACCCTTTCGATGGTGAGCACGCCGTTCCTGATGCAGCTCGCGACGCGCTTCAACCGACCCAAGGCAGAGCCCAAGCGCGACGATCTCGACGGCCCCGAGACGGCGGATCAGGCGAATGCGATCGTGGTCGGCTACGGGCGCTTCGGCCAGACGATCGCGCAGATGATGGTGGGCGCGGGGATATCGGTGACGATCATCGACAATGATGCCGAGATGATCGACGTCGCCTCTCAATTCGGCGCCAAGGTCTATTATGGCGACGGCACGCGGCTCGATCTGCTCAAGCAAGCGGGCGGCTATGAGGCGCGCACGATCGTCTTCGCGATGGATAAGGATCAGCTGAGCCGGGAAGAACTGGAGCTGACACTCAAGACCTTCCGCCAGGCCGCAATCTACGTCCGCGCTTATGATCGCCGCGCTTTGATGCGCTACCGCGGGCTCGATACCGCGGCGGTGATCCGCGAAGTGTTCGAAAGCGCGGTGCTGATGGGGCGCAAGGTGCTCAAGACGCTTGGCGTGGAGGACGAACGGATCGCGCGCATCGAAACCGCCTACCGCGCACGCGACAAGGAACGGCTGCGCGTCCAGGCCGACAAGGGCATCTTCTCGGAAGAGGCGCGGACCCTGTTCAACCTGTCCCGGCCGCTGCTGGATGACGATAAGTGAGCGGTCGGGCGTTGATCCGCCTCGCGGCTTTGTCCGGCGCGCTGGCTGTGGTCGCCGGAGCCTTTGGCGCGCATGGCGCGAGCGGCAAGGCCATGGAATGGCTCCGGACCGGCGGCCAATATGAGCTGATCCATGCGCTGGCGGCGATCGTCGCGGTGCAGCTCGGCGCCGAATGGGCGGCGGCATTGCTGCTGGGGGGCTCGGCCCTGTTCGCCGCGACGCTCTATGCGATGGCGTTGGGCGCGCCGCATTGGCTGGGCGCGGTAACGCCGCTCGGCGGCGTGGGGATGATCCTCGGCTGGCTGCTGCTCGCGTGGCGCGGGACGGCCAAGGGCCGCAAGCGCTGACCCGCCGACCGGCATGAGTATCATCAGCACTCTGGCGGTGCGCCTGCATCAGGCCGTGGCCGAACCGCTGCTGGTGCTGGCGCTGCGCGGCAAGCGGCTTGCCGTGTTCGGGATTCATGGCACGGAGGTCGGGGAGGTACCGGTTGAATGGCACCGTCCCGGCGATTGCCGCGCGCCATGCCCGCTCCATACCGGCAAGCTGCCCAAATTGCTGCGGCGCTATGCCTGCGCTGATGCGCGGAAAACGGGGCTGCGGCTCACGCCGATGCTGATCCGGATTCCGGACTTGTCCGATGTTGCGAGCTTCGACGCGATGCTGAAGCAGCGCTCGTCGCGGACCTTGTCGAAAATCCGCGCCGCCGCGCGCAAGGGCTATCGCGCGCGCCAGTTCATGCTGACCTCGCATGTCGAGGATATGCATGCGATCCGGACCTCGATGGCGTTCCGCGCCGCAGGACCGGTGTTCGACCGCTGGTTCCTCAAGCCCGAGCATATTGCCCAACCCGCCACCGAAAAACTGCACGTCGCCTCGCCTTGCTGCCCGGTGCACTGGACGATCTGGTGGGGATTGTTCGCGCCCGAGCCTGGTCATTGCCAGAGCGGGGTCGAGATCGGCGAACGATTGGTCGCCTATGTCCGGCTGATGCGGATCGGCGATGTGGTCCATTTCACGGAGATCATGGGCCATCGCGATCGGCTTGGCGATGGCGTGATGCTGCTGCTGCATCATGAGATCACGCGCTGGCTTATCGAGGCGCCCGAACCGGCCGCCAAGGGGGCAAAGGTGCTGCTCTACGGCGCCGCCGAGCATGGCGGGGAGGGGCTTCTGACCTGGAAGAAGCGCGCAGGGTTTGTGCCCGGACGGCTGCGGTTGGCGGAATTGGCCTAGCGTTCGTCCTCAAGGAAGTGGGCCACCTCATTCAGGTCCACATCCTCGGCAAGAAAGGTCTGGCCAATGCCGCGCGCGAACAGGAAGGGCAGGCGGCCGCCCGCCATTTTCTTGTCGTGCGCCATATGGCCGACCAAGGTCGCGCCGTCGGTATCGACATGCGCGGCGTGGAGCGTGGTGGGCAGACCGGCCTGATCGAGGTGGCGCGCGACCCGCGCCGCATCCTGGCCGGAGCACAGGCCCTGCGCGGCGGAGAAACGGAAGGCGAGCGCCATCCCGCAGGCGACCCCCTCGCCATGGAGCAACCGGTCGGAAAAGCCGGTTTCCGCTTCCAGCGCATGGCCGAATGTGTGGCCAAGATTGAGCAGCGCGCGCGTGCCCGTCGTCTCGCGCTCGTCGGCGGCGACGACGCGCGCCTTGGCGGCGACGCTGTGCGCGATCGCCTTTGTCCGTGCGTCTGGGTCGCCGGCGAGCAGCGCGGCGGCATGACCTTCGCACCAGGAGAAGAAGTCGAAATCGTCGATCAGGCCATATTTGACCACCTCGGCATAGCCCGCCCGAACCTGGCGCTGGGGCAGGGTATCGAGCGTGGTCGGATCGATTAGGACCAGGTCCGGCTGGTGGAACGCGCCAACCAGGTTCTTGCCCGCGCGCGTGTTGATCGCGGTTTTGCCGCCGACCGAGCTGTCGACCTGCGCGAGCAGGGTCGTCGGCACCTGGATGAAGCCGCAGCCGCGCTTGAGGATTGAGGCTGCGAAGCCGACCAGATCGCCGATCACGCCCCCGCCCAGCGCGACGATGCGGTCGCTGCGTTCGACTCCATGGTCCATCAGCCGATCGGTCAGCCGTTCGAGCATCGCCCAGCTCTTGGTCGCCTCACCCGCCGGCAGGATCACCGATTCGACGCGGATGCCGTCCAGCCCCGCGACGAGGCGCGGCAATTGGGTCGCGGCGACCGATTCGTCGGTGACCACCACCAGCCGTCCATTGCGCACGAAGCGGCCAAGATGCTCTGCCGCGCGGTCGAGCAGGCCGGCCTCGATCAATATCGGATAGGAACGGTCGCCGAGACCGACTTCGACGCGGTTCATCGGCCGAGCGCTTTCATGATCTGGTCCACTGTCGAATCGTGCGGCAGCGGCTTGCTGTGGATATGGATCGGCGCGAGCGCGTAGATCGGATTGCGCAGCTCGGCCAGCGTCCTGAGCTTCTCACGCGGATCGGTGCCGTTGAGCAACGGGCGCGAACCCGCACGGCGTGCGACGCGCTCGACCAACGTCTCGATATCCGCGTCGAGCCAGATGGCGGTGGCTTTTTCGAGGATGAGCGTGCGCGTCTGCTCGTTCATGAAGGCGCCGCCGCCGGTCGCGATCACCTTGGGATTGCCGTCGATCAGGCGCGCGATCACACGGCGTTCGCCATCGCGAAACTCCGCTTCGCCATATTTCTCGAACATCTCGGCGATGGTGAGCCCTGCCGCCTCTTCGATCTCATGGTCGGAATCGGCGAAGGGGAGGTGGAGGCGATGCGCCAGCCGGCGGCCGACCGTGGATTTGCCGGCACCCATCAGCCCGACCAGCACGATCGGACGCAATATCGGATCATGCGGGTGCTCTGGAGCGGCTGACATGGCAGCGGGGGCTATACACAGGCGCCCCCGGTCGGGCAAAAGCGCGCCGCATATGAATTCTTGAAGGATGCCAAGTTGCCGCGCCCGATCCTGATTCTCCTCATCATCCTCGTGGTCATCGTCGGTGCGATGGTCGTGCTGGCGTCGCTCAATCGCCCGGTTCCGCTGGAGCATATCGAGACGCCGGTGACCGCTAATGCGGCGGCGCACTAAGCTCGGCGCGCTGGGGGCGGGGGCAGCCGCCTTCGCTGTTGTCATCGCCCTGCCGGTGCTGGGCCAGGACGCCCCGCAATCCCTGCTTCCGCCGGGCTTCGGCGCGCCTTCGCCCAAGCCGGAGAAACCGGTCGCGCCGGCGCCGTCTGCGGCGCCGCCCACGGCCTCGCCTAATGCGGATGAGGCGGTGGCCGAAAGCAGCCCGACTTTGCTGCCGTCGGACATCGCCAAGCTGGCCGCGGCCGAGGTCGCGCCGCCGGCCGAGATGCCCGATGCCGCCAAGCGTTCGCTGGTGCTGGTCGGCACTAATCCCGTTTATGGCACCGACGCATTCGGCGATGCGGACGGACGCTATCTCGCCACGCTGATGCGCCGGATGCAGGCGCCGATCGCCTCGCGCTGGGCGGAGATCATGCTGCGCCGCGCTTTGGTCGGCGCGACGCCCGCGCCGCGTGGCGAAGGCCAGGCCGACTGGGTTGCCGATCGCGCGGCGCTGCTGCTGCGTTTGGGCGAGGCCGATGCGGCTCGGATCCTGGTGCAGGGCGTCGACGTCGAACGTTTCAGTCCGCGCCTGCGCCGGGTCGCGATCGAATCCGCATTGGCCACATCGGATCCGCAGGGCCTGTGCCCGCTTCCGGATGGCGATGAACAGGTCGGCGGCCAGCCCGCCTGGCCGATGATCCGCGCGATCTGCGCGACGCTCTCGGGCGACACCGCCACCGCCAATGCCACGATCGGGCGCGGCCCGCCCAATGATTCGATCGATCATCCGCTTGCTGAACGGCTGGTGGCGGCGGGCGGCGGCGGACGGCGCGACATCCAGGTCGATTGGACCGGCGTCGATGCGCTGACCGACTGGCGGTTCGGCCTTGCCAGCGCGCTCGGTGTCGCGATTCCGCAGACGCTGCTGGATGGGGCGCCTGCCTGGTATGAGGGGTGGCTCGCGCGCGCGCCGATGCTGTCGGCGTCCGACCGGATCGCGCCCGCGCGAATCGCGGCGGCGCTGGGCGTGATTTCCAGCGAGGACCTGGTCGATCTCTATGGCCGCGTGATGGACGAAGCGGGCGACGAGGATACGGACAGCCCGGCCGGGCGGCTGCGCGCCGCCTATCGCGGCGATGACGACGATGCGCGGCTGTCGGCGATGCACGCCATCTGGGACGCGGCCTCCAACGGCAATGGCGGCGAGCGCGACCGTTATGCCGCCTCGATCCTGACCGCGCGCGCGGCAGCGGGGATCGCGCCGTCGAGCGACCAGAAAGACGATGTCGCGCCGCTCGTCGCATCGATGCTGGCGGCCGGCCTCGATATCCAGGCCGAGCGCTGGGCGGGCGTGGCCGAGGCGACGAACGGGGTGGACGGCGATCGTGCCTGGTCGATCCTTGCGGTGGGCGCGCGGCACCCGGCGGTCGCGATCGACGCGGCGCGCGTGCGCAAATTCGCCGATCGCGCGGGCGCCTCGGGCTTGCAGCGCAGCGCGCTGCTCATCTGTGCATTGGCGGGATTGGGGCGGCTGAACGATGCTGATGCGGCCAAGCTTGCCGGGCGGCTGGGCGTCACGCTCGGCCGGGCCAGCCCCTATGGCAGTGCGCTGCGGCGCGCGGTGTCGGCGCATGAGCGCGGCACGGTGGCTTTGCTGGTCGCGGTCGGCATGCAGTCGCCCACTTGGACGGGGGTGCCGGCCGCCGATTTCTATCAGATGATCAGCGCGCTGCGCGCGGTCGGGATGGAGAATGAGGCGCGTATGATCTCCGCCGAGGCGATGACACGGCTGTGACCGCTGGCGGAGCAGCGAGGCGGCGATGACCGCGGCCGGGGCAAGCGGAGACGATCGCGCGCTGATCGAGTGCTTCCTCGAGATGATGGCGGCCGAAGCGGGCGCGGCGAAGAACACGCTCGCCGCTTATGGCCGCGACCTTGCCGGCGCGTCCGAATCGCTTGGTGGAAGGCTAGGGTGCGCCGATCGGGCGATGCTCCGCATGTTGGGCGAGGAATGGCTCTCGCTGGCGCGCAGCAGCGTCGCGCGCAAGGCATCGGCCCTGCGGCGATTCTTCGCGTTTCTCGCGGAGGAAGGGCTGCGTCCTGACGATCCGTCCGAAGGCTTGCCCCGGCCCGGCATCGCGCGGACCTTGCCGCGCACGCTCGACCATCAGGATGTCGACCGGTTGTTCGCGGAGGTCGAACGCCGTCTCGCGCTCGACCGCTCCCCCGCCAATCTGCGGCTCGCCGCGCTGCTGGAGCTGCTTTACGGCTCCGGCTTGCGCGCGACCGAACTGGTGTCACTGCCGCGCAATCTGGTGCGCCGCGACCAGCCCTACCTGATCCTGCGCGGCAAAGGCGGGCGCGAACGGCTGGTGCCCGTATCGGAGCGCGCGCTCGCGGCGGTCGCGGCTTATGCGGAGACATTGCCCAAGGAGGGGGCATATCTGTTCCCGTCGGGCGACAAGCATGTCAGCCGGGTCCGCTTGTTCCAGTTGCTGCGCAATCTCGCCGCGGATGCCGGCATACGCCCCGACCGGGTAAGCCCGCACGTGCTGCGCCATGCCTTTGCAACGCATCTGCTGGAGGGCGGCGCCGATCTGCGCGCGCTGCAGACGATGCTCGGCCATGCCGACATCGCGACCACGCAAATCTACACGCATGTCGACAGCCGCAGGTTGGTCGAACTGGTCAATCAGCACCATCCGCTGACCGATCCCAAGGACCCTAAATGATCATGCGCGTTGACGCTGACCGCCCCGGCTTCTAACCGCCGCGCGATGACCTCTTTCCTCGAATTCGAAAAGCCGATCGCGGAGCTGGAAGCGCGGATCGTCGAGCTGCGCGAGACCGCCGACAGCCATGACGGCACGCTCGACATCGAATCCGAAGTCGCCAAGCTCCAGGCCAAGTCGGACCGGCTGCTGCGCGAGACCTATGCCAAGCTCACGCCGTGGCAGAAGACACAGGTCGCGCGCCACCCGGAGCGGCCGCGCCTCAAGGACTATGTCGCCGGTTTCGTCGACGATTTCATGCCGCTCGCGGGCGACCGCGCCTTTGCCGACGACCAGGCGATCATCGGCGGACTCGGCCGCATCGCCGGTCGGCGCGTGATGGTGATTGGGCACGAGAAGGGCGACGACACCGCCACGCGCATCAAGCACAATTTCGGCATGGCCAAGCCCGAAGGCTATCGCAAGGCGATCCGCCTGATGCGCTTGGCCGAGCGGTTCGGGCTGCCTGTCGTGACGTTGGTCGACACGATGGGCGCCTTCCCAGGCGTGGAGGCGGAGGAGCGCGGTCAGGCGGAAGCGATTGCGCGTTCGACCGAGCAATGCCTGGCGCTGACAGTGCCGATCGTCGCGGCAATCGTGGGCGAGGGCGGATCGGGCGGCGCGGTCGCTTTGGCGGCGGCCAATCGCGTGCTCATGTTCGAGCATGCCATCTATTCGGTGATTTCGCCTGAAGGCGCGTCGTCGATCCTGTGGCGCGGGCCGGAGAAAGCGGCAGACGCGGCGGAGGCGATGAAGATCACCGCACAGGATCTGGCGAAATTGGGCGTGATCGACCGAATCGTGCCCGAACCCGTCGGAGGCGCGCAGCGCGATCGCTCTGCGGCGATCGCCGCATTGGGCGCGGCGGTTGCCGAAGAACTGGCGGCGCTCGCGGGCAAAAGCACGAAAGCGCTGCTGGAGCAGCGGCGCACCAAGTTCCTGGCGATAGGCTGAAGCCCCTCCGCGCGGAGCGGAGGGGCAGCCGACGCTGTTAGGTAATATTCATATTGTTGGACACGTTCGAGAACGTGTTCTTGAGGTTGCCGCCCAGGGTCGACATGGCGCCAATCGCGGCAACCGCGATCAAGGCCGCGATCAGGCCATATTCGATGGCGGTCGCGCCGCGCGTTTCTGCGGCAAGTGTCTTCAAAAACTTCATCGGTGCCTCCAGAAGTTCTAGCCTCGAAACGAAGGCTGCGCCTTCTTACTATCTGGAGACTGCGCGAGCCTTTCAGAGATTGGTTAATGTTACGGATATAATATGATCTTGGGATGACCCCAAAAAGGAAAGGACCGGCGCAATCGCTTGCGCCGGTCCTGCCTCGTACATCTGTAATCGTGGATTACGTGATGTTCATGTTGTTGGACACGTTCGAGAACGTGTTCTTCAGACGACCGCCCAGGGTCGACATAGCGCCGATCGCGGCAACCGCGATCAGAGCGGCGATCAGACCGTATTCAATGGCGGTCGCGCCTTTGCTATTCTTGATGAAATTGCGGATTGCACGCATAACTAAATCTCCTCGTCGATCGACTGCTTTTGGTCCTGACTCATGGCGCCGGCTGCCTTGTGGAGCGGACCAGCACTGATTCGTTTAACTCAGGGTGGTTTAAGAATATTTAATACCGCATCGGGCTTATGGGTTACGCGGTCTGGGTTACGCGGTCGGCATCACAATGCTGACCTTGTTGGTCATATTGCCCCAGATATTCGTGCTGCCTCCGCCTACCGACTGGATGCCGACGACGATCGCGATCACGATGAGCGCCACGATCAGTCCATATTCGATCGCGGTCGCGCCGTGCATATTCCCGATGAGCTTGATCAGGCGGCGCTTCATGTCCAATCCCCTGCGCATCCGCCATAGGCGCGGATCGGGATGCCCCGTTTGACAGGGCAAGGTAAAAGAAAGGTTTGCATGAGCTTCCTGACGGTTGCGTCCGCCGCGTTGATCGATGGCGACGGCCGACTCCTGATTCAGGAGCGTCCGCCTGGAAAGCCCTTTGCCGGTCTGTGGGAGTTTCCCGGCGGCAAGGTGGAGGCGGGCGAGACGCCCGAAGTCGCGCTGATCCGCGAACTCAAGGAGGAATTGGGGATCGATGTCGAGGCGGCATGCCTCGCGCCCGCGACCTTCGCGAGCGACACGCAGCCTGGCGGGACGCGCCACATGGTGTTGCTGCTCTACGTCTGCCGCAAATGGCGCGGCACGCCGCAATCGCTGGAGGGCGGGAGCCTGCGCTGGGTGCGCGTGAAAGACCTGTACGGGCTGGAAATGCCAGGGCCGGATCGGCCGCTGATCGGGCTGCTCGACGCGTTGTTGTAAATAGAGAGCCGCACCGGCCCGCGCCCCCACCCCGACCTCCCAACAGGTTATCCTATGGGAGGCGGGTAGGGGTGCGGGCCGGCGCGGTGCCTTATGTGGAACGAAGCGCGGCGGCGAGGCTGGCCGTCGCCGAGCCCCGCCGGGCGGGCTGGGGTTGATCGGGGCCGGGCGCCCAACCGGTCATGAACACGAGTTCAAACCGCTCGCGCAGCCGGTCGTCGGATCCTGCCGCATTGGCGAAGGATTGCGCGAGATGCGCGAGACGACCGCGCGTGAGTGGCAGCGTCTGACCGGCGAGCATGTTGGTCGCCGCCATGCCGCGCAGATCGGCCATCAGACGGAACGGGTCGCCATAGCCGACATCAAGCGGTTCGCTGTCGGCGACGGTCAGCACGAATCCGGCGCGGGTCAGCAGATCGCCCGCCGCGCGGACGTCGATCAGCGGGTGGATGCGCTGAGGGATCGCGTCGCCTGCGGCCTGGTCGGCGGCAAGCAAGGCCTTGCGCAACCAGGCGAGACTCCCTGCGCCGGCGAACCCCGCCAGGAACAGCCCGTCAGGCTTGAGCGCGCGCCGGCATTGGATGAGCGCGCCGGGCAGGTCGTTGACGCTGTCGAGCACGCCCGCCGAGACGATCAGGTCGAAGCTTTCGGGCGGGAAAGGCAGGCGATCCTCATCGCATTGCACGCCAGCGCCCGCAAAGCGCGCGCCCGCGTCACTAGCGGTGACCTTGATACCGCGCGCCTCGAGCGCGCGCGCAAGGCTGCCGTCGGCGGTGCCAAGGTCGAGCGCAATCGCGAAGTCGCGCTTCACCAGGTCGAGCCGGTCGAGCAGCGCTTCGACGATCGCGTCGCGCACGAAGCTGTGGTGCGCAAAATCGGGGGCGGCGCGATCGCGGCGCAGCCGGCGCAGGCGGCGGCTGAAGATTTCGGGCGGTTCCACGACGGGGCTTGTGCCCGCGCACGCGGCGTCGGACAAGCGCGCCATGGCCTTGTTTCGCTTCGCCCGGAATGCCGCCCGCGGCGCGGTCGCGTTCGCGCTGCCGCCACGTTGCCCCGGTTGCGGTACGGTGGTGGGCGAGGATCACAGCTTTTGCCTGGAGTGCTGGCGGAGCCTCGACTTCCTTGGCGGGCCCGCCTGCGGCCAATGCGGTGCGCCGATCGCACTAGCCTTTGACGAGGATGCACGCTGCGGCGCGTGCCTGGCCGATCCGCCGCCGTTCGACCGCGCGCGGGCGGCGGTGGCCTACGGTCCGATCGCACGCGCGCTCGCTCTCAAGCTCAAATATGGCCGCCGCCCGGGTATCGCGCTGACGATGGCGCGGCCGATGCGGCGCGTGGGCGCGGCGATGCTGGAAGGCGCCTTGGTCGTCCCGGTGCCGCTTCATCGCTGGCGGCTATGGTCGCGCGGCTATAACCAGGCGGCGCTGATTGCGCGCGCGCTGGCACGCGACGGCGGCGAACTGGCGCTCGACCTGGTCGAACGGCGAAAGCGCACGCCGCCATTGCGCGGGCTCGGCCGGCTGGCGCGCGAGCGCGCGGTGTCGGGCGCGTTCCGGCTCAGCCCCGGCTGGGAGGACAAAGTGAAGAGGCGGCGCATCGTGCTGATCGACGATGTCTATACGACCGGGGCCACCGCCAAAGGCTGTGCGCGCATCCTGAAGCGCGCAGGCGCGGCCGAGGTGAACCTGCTCTGCTGGGCACGCGTGGTGCGCGACGAAGCGGACATGCGTTGACAGGATGGACCCTCGCCCACATCTCGCGAACAAGGATTTGGAATGCCCAAGGTCGAGATCTACACCAAAATGTTCTGCCCTTATTGCGTGCGCGCCAAGCGGCTGCTCGGCGAGAAGGGCGTCAGCTATGAGGAACATGACATCACGCTGGGCGGCGCGCAGCGCGCGGAGATGATCCAGCGCGCGAATGGCAGCACTACCGTGCCCCAGATCTTCATCGGCGACATGCATGTAGGGGGATCGGACGATCTCGCCGCGCTCGAACGCGCCGGCAAGCTCGACCCTCTGCTGGCCCGCTGATGCGCGCGGCGCTCTTTCAGGCGAATACGGGCATCGACCCGCTGATCGGCGCGCGCGCGCTGGTCGAGGCGGTCGGGCGCGCGGCGGGCGAGGGCGCGGACATGCTGTTCACGCCCGAGATGAGCGAAGTGCTCGATCGCGACCGGGCGCGCGCGGCAGCAACGATCGTGACCGAGGATCAGGATGTCGCGCTCGCGGCCGTGCGCGAGGCGGCGGCGAAGCATAAGCTCTGGGTTCATCTGGGCTCGCTCGCGCTCAAGGGCGCGGCGGACGGGCGCAATGCCAACCGCGCCTTCGTGATCGACGACAATGGCGCGATCCGCGCGCGCTACGACAAGTTGCATCTGTTCGATATCGACCTGCCGGGCGGCCAGTCGATCCGCGAATCCGAAGCCTATGCGCCCGGCGCGAAGGCGGTGGCGGTGGACACGCCATGGGGGCGGCTCGGCCTCGCAATCTGCTACGATTTGCGCTTTCCGGACCTGTTCCGCAGCCTGAGCGATGCGGGCGCGACGATCCTCGCCATTCCCGCCGCCTTCACCGTGCCGACGGGCAAGGCGCATTGGCATGTGCTGATGCGCGCCCGCGCGATCGAGGCGGGTGCCTTCGTCATCGCCGCCGCGCAGACCGGCAGCCACGCGGACGGGCGTACGACCTATGGCCATTCGCTGGTGGTCGATCCGTGGGGCGAGGTGCTGCTCGACATGGGCGAGGCGCCCGGCGTGGCGCTGGTCGAGATCGATCCGGCGCGGCTGGCCGACGTCAGGGCGCAAATCCCGGTGCTTCGGCACCGCCGTGCGATCGGCACGGTGGAGATTGCGTCATGATCGTTTTCGATCTGGCCTGCGGCCAAGGCCATGTGTTCGAGGCGTGGTTCGGCTCGTCCATCGACTATGAGAGTCAGCGTGAAAACGGGCTCGTCTCCTGCCCGATCTGCGGCGCGCGCGAGGTCGGCAAGGCGGTGATGGCGCCCAACGTCGGCGCGAAGGGCAATCGGATACCGGCGGTCGTGCCGATGCGCAGCGGCCCGCCGGCGCCGGCGGACCTGAAGGCAGCGCTCGCCGCGCTCGCCAGGGCGCTCGAAGGATCGGAGCATGTCGGCGTGCGTTTCGCGGCCGAGGCGCGCGCGATCCACGACGGCGAGGCGCCCGAACGCGCGATCCACGGCCAGGCGACGGTGGAGGAAGCCAAGGCGCTGGTGGACGACGGCGTGCCGGTCGTGCCGCTGCCTTTGCCGATCGTTCCGCCCGAGGTCAGCCACTAACCTGCGTCTGCCGCCGTTGACCGGAATCGCCACCTTGCCTAGGGGCGGCGCAGTGGCTCCGTAGCTCAGCCGGATAGAGCAAGCGTTTCCTAAACGAGAGGTCGGGGGTTCGAGTCCCTCCGGGGCCACCACTCACCGTCTGTCCAGCCCGGCCGCTCTATATCTATAAGCGTCCTGGCGATATCTAATCCTCAAAGCGGCTCGTGGGATCGCGATCACGCGCATAGCGGTGCTCGAGCGGAAAGGGCGGGAGCCAGGATTCGCGGCGGACGGTCCAGCTTTCGTAGGTCGGCATCAGCTGGTTGGGGGCGTCGAGCGCGCCCAGGCTGACCTCGATCTCGTCTCCGCTCCGGCCAAAGACCGATGAGCCGCAACGGAGGCAGAAACAGCGCCCGGCATAGTCGCGCGCTTCGCCCTGGATCCTGACGGCCTCCTGGGGGAATATCGCGGAGGCATGGAACAGGGCGCCATGATGCTTGCGGCAGTCGAGACAATGGCAAAGCCCGACGCGGTACGGCTGGCCTGATGCTATGATGCGGACGTCGCCGCACAGACAGCCGCCGGTGAATTGGTCCATCTGTCTTTCCTCCGAAATCAAGCAGGCCTTTCGATGCGGATGGCGCGCGTTCCAATCGGAGCACCGGTTGCACGGTCGATGGTAATCGGATCGATCTCGGTTCCCGTCTCGGCATCGAAGAAGCGGGTCACGCCGTCGCTGTTGCGATGCTTCCGGCCCCATGCGCCGATCGCGAACAAGACCGGCAGGAAATCCCGCCCGGCGTCGCTCAATATATATTCGTCGCGTGGCGGCCGCTCCGAATAGCGCCGCTTCTCGAGCAGGCCTTCTTCGGTGAGCATCGAAAGGCGACGGGTCAGGATCGTCGGAGCGATGCCCAGGCTCTTCCGGAATTCATCGAAGCGGGTGAGCCCGGCATGGGCGTCCCGCAGGATCAACATGCTCCATGCATCTCCCACCAGGGCGAGGCTGCGGGCGATCAGGCATGGCTGTCCGGGAAAATTATGCATGTCGATATCTTTTTGATAGTGACTTACTCTCGATTCGATAGTAACTGACTTTGCATCGATGTTCCACGACAAACAAAAGGCAGGCAGATGAGCAAGACAGAGCGCGGTGTCGCCCTGGTTACGGGGGCTTCTTCCGGTATTGGGTTGGCGACGGCGCGCGCGCTGCGCCGGGACGGCTATCGGGTGTTCGGAACCAGCCGCAAGCCAATGGCCGACACCGAGGATGGCGTGACGATGCTGGTCTGCGATGTCGCCGACGATCGGTCGGTGCAAAATCTGATCGCTGAGGTGGTTGGCCGGGCCGGGCAAATCGATCTTCTGGTCAACAATGCCGGGATCGGGCTGCTTGGCGGCGCTGAGGAATCCTCCGCCGCGCAGGCCAAAGCTCTGTTCGATGTGAACGTCTTCGGCGTGTTGCGGCTGACGAATGCCGTTCTGCCCATAATGAGACGGCAGGGAAAAGGCAGGATCGTCAATCTGGGCTCGCTTCTCGGACTCATTCCCGCCCCGTTCAACGCGCTTTATTCATCGTCCAAGCACGCGATCGAGGGCTATTCGGAATCGCTCGACCATGAAGTGCGGACGCAAGGCATTCGCGTCGTGCTGGTCGAGCCCGGCGGCATCCGCACATCCTTTGAAGACAATATCACGCGCGCGGATAATCCGCTTCCCGTCTACGATGATGCTCGGACCGGCGCAGAGACGCTCATGCGCGAGGTTATCGACACGGGGGATGCACCCGAGATCGTCGCCGACATGGTGGTCAAAGCCGCCAATGCGATCGTGCCCAAAAGGCGTTATACCGCCGGGAAGCTGGCCGGCCAGGTCCGCTTCATGCGCCGCTTTCTGCCCGAGTTCCTCGTCGACAGGAGCCTCAGGAAATATAACCGGCTTCCCGCCTGAGCCCGGTCAGCGGGCTTGCAGGTCAGGCATGCGGGCGGCTTGACTCTTAAATCTACTTAGGTTGTGTAAACGCATGCGCCGTAATCGAAAGCCATCCAGGCAGATGCTCTTGCTGTTGCAGGCGCTGTCGGTGCGCGGTCGGCAATGGTGCCACGGCTACGATCTGATGAAGGAAACCGGGCTCATGTCCGGTACCCTGTATCCGCTGCTGATGCGGATGGCGGAGCAGGGGCTTATCGAGGCCGAATGGCGCGAGCCGGCGCAGACCGGTCGACCCGCACGGCATGTCTATCGGCTGACGACCGCCGGGGCCGCGTTCGCGCAGGTGGCCTCCGACCGGGGGGCCGTTCCTTCGCCGAAGGCCGTATTCGCGTGAGGGCAGCGGTTGCCCAGTCGCTGATGGCGCTGGCGACCTATTGCCTTGGAGATGATCGCCGCGAATGGGCGCAAGCCATGCAAGCGGAGTATGACGAGGCCGGTGCGGAAGGTCGGCAGCTCGGCTTTGCCGCGGGGTGCCTGATTGCCGCGTGGCGCGAAATGCCCCGCCATGTCGAAGGGCGCCTGATCCTGGCCGATCATGCTCTTGCGCTCGGGCTGCTCGTTCCAGTTGCCTTTCTCCAGTTCGCATGCGCGATCGGTTTGTCGAGCGGACAAAGCGGGGTTTACGGTATGTTGGCCATGGCCCGCACGGAGGATCCCTATCTGGCCAATGCACAATTTAGTGCAGTGCCGGTGCTGCTGGCACTCTGGCTTTTGCTCGGTGCCGCGCATCTGCGCCTTGCCTGGGCGCTGCTCGATCGTGATTGGGGGCGGGTGGTCCAGGCCGGATCCATGATCGCGGCCGCAGCGCTCACGCTCGTCATGATGGTTGGCGTGCTTGGGCTCCATGCCGCCTTCCTGGCGCCGGTTGTCGGGGTGATGGTGATAGAGTTGATCTTCGTCATGGCCGCGTCGCGCCGCCATGGATGCATTACCACCGAGGTCACGCTGGTTCACTCCACCTGGTAATCGCGGGCTGGCGAGGCTGATCGGCTTCGCTTGACTATTAAATCTACATATGTGGATATAACGTGCCGCGTCGCTCCTCGGCGTGGCGGAGTCGAAGGCACGTTTATGAAGCTTGCGATCACAAACCTGAGCCACGTCTACGCTAACGGCACGCGTGCGCTCGACGAAGTGACCCTCTCGATCCCCTCGGGCATGTTCGGCCTGCTGGGTCCCAACGGCGCCGGCAAATCGACATTGATGCGCGCCGTCGCGACGCTGCAGACGCCGACATCGGGCAGCATTGTGTTCGACGGAATCGATGTCCTCAAGCAGCCGGAAGCGCTGCGCCGGACGCTCGGTTATCTGCCGCAGGAATTCGGTGTCTACCCGCGCGTCTCCGCGTACGACATGCTCGATCATATGGCCGTGCTCAAGGGCCTCGCCAATCGTGCCGAGCGCAGGGAGACGGTCGAGGCTTTACTCCAGCAGGTCAATCTGTGGAGCGTGCGCAAGAAGGCGCTGACCGGCTTTTCGGGCGGGATGCGGCAACGTTTCGGCATTGCGCAAGCGCTGATTGGCAATCCCCGGCTGATCATCGTCGACGAGCCGACCGCCGGTCTCGATCCGGAGGAGCGAAACCGCTTTCTCAACCTGCTCGCTGCAATCGGCGACACGGTCGTGGTCATCCTGTCGACCCATATCGTCGAGGATGTCGCCGATCTCTGCACGCGTATGGCGGTGCTAGCGGAAGGCCGTATCGTGCTGGAGGGCGCACCGCACCAACTGGTCGCGGAATTGCGTGGGCGTATTTGGGAGAAGACCATCGACCGCGCCGCGTTCGATGATCATGTCGCCGCCCACCGCGTGATTTCCACCCGCCTGTTCGCGGGCCGCACCATCATCCACGTCGCATCGGAAACGTCCCCAGGCGACGGGTTCATGCCAGCGCCGGGGAGCCTCCAGGATGTCTATTTCTCCACGCTCGACGGCTCGCGCCGCGCGGCTTGAGAGGAACAGGCAGATATTCGCCAAGATTGCGGGCGTTTCGCAAAGGAGGGGTGAACGAAAATGCAGCGCTGGATCATTGGGGGCATTGCCGCGGCTGGCACAGCGGCCCTGCTTTTCTTTTTTATCTTCCGGCACGAGCCCGCGGTGAAAGCCGGCGAGGACGGCACGTTTGCGAACGACTGCTGCGGCACCATCGAGCTCGCGGATGGCAAGATGCTGCTCAATGGCCAGCAAACCGTCCGCTATACTGTAGCGAGGGACGCGGTCGGGCCATACGCCCTGCCATATACCTATGTCGGCGTCGTTCCTTACGAGGGCTTCGACGTGGACGGGACTCGCTCGAGACTCAAGCTGCGGTTCGACAGGCTCCCTGCGCCGACCAGGATTGAACTCTACGCTGGCTCGACGCCCTATCGCTTCACGAGGCGGGCGTCCCACTGAATGCATCGCGCCCGAAATCTTGGCCTAATAGCGCGCCGTTGGCCGATGGCCGCGCCCTTCTTCCTTCAGGAGAGGATAAAGCAGCTGCGCTTCAAGCGCGATGCGCGCGCGCATTGCCTGCCGCGCCGCCGCGGATGCGCGACAATAACCGGGCCAGTCCGCCGTGATCTCGCGGGTCGTCCAATGGCGGATATGATCGGCCGAACGTACCAGCATGAGCAGGCCGTCGGACTTGAGCTGCTCAAGCGCGATACGCTTGTCGGGAGGGCAGATGCGCATCACCTTCGGATAGACCGCTGCGTTGAGATAGGCCGATCGCGCGCGGCTGGCACGGGTCAGTTCGAGCCGAACCGCGCTCACCTTCACGATATCCGCATGCCGATCCTGGCACAGCGCCTCCAACGCGGTGAGAAGATTGCCGATCTTCTCATGATGTTGCCGAAGCTCCGTCAGCATCCGAACCATCCTCCCCCGGGGATATGGGCCCCGGGCAACGCCACTACGCACGTTTAGACCTGATGGGCCCGCCGTAGGCTGTCGGCAATGGCATCCTTCAGCATGACTGCCTTATCCTAAGCCTGTCTGCGGCATTGGGGCGGCGCAAAGCGCCACTGACGGTCTTTTCCCGTGCGGATTTGCATGCGATGAAAGCCTCTGCAGCGCGGCAACCGCGCGCTTTCAGCGAGAGGATTTGAACCGTGTCGAGTCGCTTCTGCCTGGCGATTTTTGTTAGCGCTACCATTGCTTTGGCGCCACAGGCGCAGGCACAAACCTCCTCCCCTCCGGCAGCGTTTCAGATTTTTCCCGGCGACGGGGCAGGGGCGTACAAGACGCATCACTATCGCGACCTGTTCGTCGAGCAGCTCGGGCGCAGCCATGCGGAGAGCCTGGCGAAGGTCGAGAAAGCGTTCCAGCAGCTCTTCCATGGCGACGGGCAGGAGGAGCGGGTCTATTTCGAAACGGGCGCGAACGCGAACGGCACGCTCGCCTACATCACCGACTGGGCGAATAACGACGCGCGCAGCGAGGGGATGAGCTACGGCATGATGATCGCCGTCCAGCTCGGCCACAAGCGCGAGTTCGACGCCCTGTGGAACTGGTCCAGGACCTATATGCTGACGACCGATCCGAAGAATCCCTCGGTCGGCTATTTTGCCTGGTCGATGGGGACCGACGGCAGCCCCCATGCCACCGGTGCCGCGCCCGACGGCGAGGAATATTATGTGATGGCGCTCTATTTCGCGGCGCATCGCTGGGGCAACGGTAAGGGCATCTATAATTACCAGGCCGAAGCCGACAAAATCCTGCGCGGGATGCGGCATCATCCGCTGCTGACCGGCACGCCGCCCTTCCGCATCCACCCCAACGATCCACCCTTCGTCCAGCCGGACAGGCCCTGGCCGAGCCCGAACAACCGCGCGGCCGAGGCGGAGGCGATCAAGCAGGGCAAGCCATGGCCGCCGCGCTTCCGCTTCAACGGCACGCCGCGGCCGGTGACGGTCGGGCCGATGGTCGACGAGGCGAGCCATATGGTCCGCTTCGTGGCAGAGACGAATATCGGCGGGACCGACGCTTCTTATCATCTGCCCGCTTTCTACGAATTGTGGGCGCGCTGGGGGCCGAAGGAGGATCGCGCTTTCTGGGCACGCGCGGCCGACGTGAGCCGCGACCTTTTCACGAAGGTGACGGGGCCGGAGACGGGGCTTGCGCCCGATCGCAGCAATTTCGACCTGACCCCGGCGACGGGATGGGACGGGAAGCCCAGCGCCTTCGCCTATGACAGCTGGCGCACGGTCAGCAATTGGTCGATCGATTACAATTGGTGGGGCAAGGATGCACGGCAGCGCGTGCTGAGCGACCGGATCCAGGCTTTCCTGGCGGGGCAGGGCATTCACAGCTTCGTCGACCGCTATTCGCTGGACGGGAAACCGGAATCGTCACGCCATTCGGTCGGCATGCTCGCGACCACCGCGGTCGGCGGTTTCGCGGCGACGCCCGGGGCCAATTCGAAGGCCTTCTTGCAGGAGCTGTGGGATACGCCGGTGCCGTCGGGCGAGCAGCGTTATTTCGACGGCATGCTCTATCTGATGAGCATGATGCACGTCGCGGGCGAGTTTCGGATCATCGAGCCCAAACGCTAGCTGCGAGCGTCTGCAGCTAGCGGATCAGGACCAGGGGCCGGTCGGCGTTTTCGGGCGGACCGCTTCGGCTTTGGCGCGGCGGGCGTGCGAGGAGAGGAGACCGACGATCGCGCCCTTGACGAAGGGCAGGCCGCCGAGCGCGACCGCGCCGACCGCGGGAATGGCGATGCCCATCACCAGTCCCATCGATGCATCCCAGATCACTTCGAACGCCAGCATCGGCGCGACCACGACATGGCCGACGATCAGCACGGTGAAATAAGCGGCGGCGTCGTCGACGCGGTGCACGCCATTCTCCGCGCCGCAGCTGGGGCAGACGGGGTCGATCTTGAGGTAGGATTTGTAGAGCGGCGCGTTGCCGCAGCTCGGACAGCGCAATTTGAGCCCGCGCTTCATCGCGCGCCAGGTGGGGCTTGCGGCGTCGTCGATCGGCTGCTTTTCCATCGCGGCGATATGGGCTCCGGATGCCGTCTTCGCAACCGCGGCAAGGCACCTGAAGGCGCATCGCAAAATGGACCGGCATTATTGATGCAGCGCCTGACCCAATACCTCGCCCATCGCCTCGATCGTGTAGGGTTTCACCAGTAAGGGGAAACCTTGGGCGGCGGCGGTCGCGGCGGCCTCGCTATATCCCGTCATCAGCACGACCGGCGTGCCGGGCTCGCGGCGCACCACCTCCTGCGCCAGCTCGAGCCCGTTCATCTTTCCGGGCATGATCATGTCAGAAAGGACAAGATCGAATGGTCCGGTTTCCTCGAGCAAGCGCAGCGCCTCAGCCGCGCTGGCGCCGCGCCGGGATTTATAGCCCAGCTCGCGCAGCATCTCCGACACGAGCTCGGCAACATGCTCGTCGTCCTCGGCGACGAGCACGGTCGCATCATGCTCGGCATGACGCACGCGATCGGCGGGGACGGGCGTGCGCGGCAGCTTCTGGCTCGAACGCGGAAACAGCAGGAAGACGGTGGTGCCGCGCCCGACGACACTTTCGATCCTAACCTCGCCGCCCGAGGAGTTGACGAAGCCATAGACCTGGCTCAGCCCGAGTCCGGTGCCCGTCCCCACGACCTTGGTGGTGAAGAAGGGCTCGAACACTTTCTCCATCAACTCCGGCGCAATCCCGGCGCCGCTGTCGCTGATGCTGACCCGTACCATATCGCGCGTGGTTTTCCCGCCCGCGGGATAATTGTGCGCGGCGATCTTGATCCTGCCGCCGTCGGGCATCGCATCGCGTGCGTTGATCGCGATGTTGAGGATGGCGACATCGAATTGCGAGGGGTCGACCTCGATCGGCCACAGGCCGGCGGCGAATTCGAACTCGACCTTGACGTCCTCGCGCAGCGATCGTTCGAACAGGTCCTGCAAGGCGCGGATGCGCTGGCGGACCTCCACCACCTCGGGCGACAGTGGGGAGCGGCGGGCGAAGGTCAGCAATTGCTGCGTGAGCTTGGCGCCGCGCTCGATCGCCTGGCGGATGCCGTCCTTCAGCCGTTCGCGGCGGACCGGATCGGTGGTGCGATCGAGCAATTCCATTCCCGACGAGGCGACCATCAGCAGATTGTTGAAATCGTGCGCGACGCCGCCGGTGAGCTGGCCCATCGCCTCCATCTTCTGCGCTTGGCGGAGCGCCTCCTCGGCCTCCTCGCGACTCGCAATCTCGGCCTGGAGCCGGCGATTGGCCGCGCTGGCGGAGGCGTAGAAGGCGGTCAGCACCGCAACCAGCAGGCAGGCCATCACAACCACGATCGCGATACCGAGATAGCGCGCCGCGCGGCGCGACCAGCGTTCGGTCGCGGCCCTGACATAGACCGATCCCAGTTTCGCGCCGTTTTGCGCGACCGCGCGCGTCACGATCAGTTCGTCGCCCTGCACGATCGGGGCCGCCACCAGGTTGCGCCGGGGCAGGACGTCGCCCGTGCGCGAGAAACCGTCGACCAGATTGCCATGCTCGTCATAGGCACCGATCGCGTTGAATTGGGGGCTGGCCCGCAGTGCATCGATATATTCGTGGATCGCGGTCTCGTCGTTGAAGGCGAGCGGACCGGCGAGGCTGGCCGCGAGAATCCGCGCCTGCACCGTGACATCGCGGATCTTGTCGGTCCGCGCCTGGCCTTCATTGTGATAAGCGAGCTCAAGGCTGGCGACGAGCAGCAGGCAGGCGATCGCGATGCCGATCGCGGGCGTTTCCGCGATCGCGGTCATCAGGCGGCGGAGGATGCGGCGCGGGTTCATCGATTCACGCTCACCGCCAGCCCGAGCAGCTTCGAGCTGATCGCAATGCCGCTGCCCTGCGCGGCGGCCTGATCGATCGAGAAACGTACGCGGCCTGCCATCATGACGAACTGTATCATTCCGCCCGCCGCACCTCGAATATGATCCGTGACGGTGAGAACAGGTTCATGCGCGACTGCCTGAAGCGCCGCACCGGTGTCTTCGCCGCCGATATAGAGGATTTGGCAGGCCAGGCCGGGGTGGACCGCCTCGACGCGCCGCACCACGATCGGGTGGCCATTGACGCGCTGGCCGTGCACCACCTCGCTCAAGGCGGGGCCGAACGGGTCCGATCCGGCGATGCAGATCGAGAGCGGCGCGGTGGGTGCGTCGAACGCGGCGGGCGGCCATTGTACGAAGGGCGCGAATTTGTAGAGGTAACTTGCCTTGACCGCATATTCGAGCGGCAGGTCGGCGGCGCGGGCCGCCCCGCTCAGGCTCGCCAGCAAGGCGAGACCGGCCAGCCGCGTCAAAGGCGCCATTTCAATCCCGCAAGGATCGAGCGGGGGACCAGGTTGGCGGTATCGGCCGGCAGCTCCTGATGCCATTTGTGGAGCAGGTTTGAGCCGCTGAGCGAGACTTGCAGCCGCTCGGTCAGCCGCCATCCGACCCGGCCGCCAAGCTCGCAATAGGATGGCACCGCGGGGTTGGACAGGGCGCCGACATAGCGGAAATTCGCGTCGAGGAAGATGCCCTGCCCGATATTGAAGGAGGAGCTCAATGTCGCCTGCCGCGACGGATCGTTGCTGATCCGGTCGGCGGGAAGAAAGCCGCTCTCGTTCGGCTTGAAGCGGAAATGCTCGTGCAGCAGGCTGAACCCCGCGCGCAGTTTCCACCAATGGGCGAGCGACAGGTCGCCCCACGCTTCCAAGCCATAAGCGTGGCCCCTGATCGCATTTTCCCAATGGAGAGGGATGATCGTGACAGGCGTGATCCCAAGCGCTTTCAGGTCGTCGTACAGATTATAATAAGCTGAAACGGAGAATGCGGCGTTTGCCGTCGCCTGGACGCGGGTCCCCGCCTCGAATGCGGTCAATTTCTCGGTGTGGAAACCGCTGTCGCCGACCAGGAGCGGAACATTGTTCCTCGCTTCGACCACATCGCGGTCAAACGGCGTCGGCGAGCGGACCGCGCGGGAAACGGCGGTCCACAGCAAGAGTGGCTCGGCCGGTTTCCACGCCAGCCGCGCCGTGGGGAGCAGCGATACGCCGATATAGGGGTCCTTCTCGGCCTTCAGCCCAAGCGTCAGCTTCGCGCCCGGAGCGAATGCCCAACCATATTGCGCGAATATGTTGGCGAGCAGCAGTGTCCGTTGCGGCGGCTTGAAATAGATCGACGCATTGCCGGTGGTATCGAACCGGCTTGCCCGTACGCCGCCGCCCCAGACGAAATCGTCCCTTCCGCTCGGCGCATCATTGTGCTGCAAATAAAAATCATAGGTATCGATCCACAGGCGACCGCCATCCTGCAGGATATCGCGGCCGCTGCGGTCGAAATAGGTCTGGAGCTCGAGCGACCCGCCATCGTCCTGCGCACGCGTCCAGCGCGCGAGCAGGTTGCGGTTCCGGGTCAGCGTATCGCCGGCATTCGAAGCGCTGATCCGGCCGTTCATCAGGTCACCCTGAAAGGTCAGTGCGTCGCGTGCGGTCGGCGCCCAGTCGAGCCGAAACCCGCCCTGCACGCGCCACCAATCGTCCTTGGCGCGAGCATCGGCCGGAGTGAGCGTCTCCGCATCGTCATAGCCGCGCAAATAGAGCCGCGCGGTCAGATTCTCGGCGAGCCTGCCGCCATAACGCAGTCCGCCGGAGCGTTCGCGCGCGCCGCCGTCGGCAACGGCAAGCAGCCCCTGCGTCTCGCCCGAACGGCGGGTGATGACGTTGATGACGCCGTTGAAAGCGTTCGCCCCCCACAGCGTCGCGCCCGGGCCGCTGATCACCTCGATCCGCTCGATGTCGTCGGGCAGGACGTCCTGCATGTCCCAGAACACGCCCGAATAGAATGGCGAATAGACGCTGCGTCCGTCGATCAGGACAAGCAGCTTGTTGGTGAAATCCACCGCCCCCGGATTGCCGCTCAATCCGCGCGCGGCGATCGCATAGTCGCTTGCCGAACTCTGCGCGACATAGAGGTTGGGTGCGAGGCGGAGGATTTCGGGGAGCGTGGTTGCGCCCGAACGGACGATATCCTCATGCGTGATGACGAATATCGCGGCGGGCGCGTCGCTCAGGGCCTGGCGCGTCTTGCTGACTGAGGAGACGCTGACATTGGCGAGCTCGTCCAACGAAAGGTCGCGCAAATCCTCGATCGATTCCGCACATGCCGATGTCGCCGCCAGCCAGAACAGGCCCGCCGCGGCGATATATCGGAAACGCCACGCGCGAAGCGACCCCTTCATACCCACCCTTGCTTTCCGCGCCGGATGCCGCAGGTCTGTTACGCTCGCGAAACGCCGGCGTGTGCCAAATAGGCTGCCCGGGTATTTACGATCTTACGGCTTAAGGAAAGTTTTATCCTTCTTCTCGGCTTGGACGTCGCGGCTCTTGCCCGTGCCCACGTCCTTGCGCGGTGTACCCTTGGCGGTGCGCTGGGCGGCGGCATTCGCGCCCGCGAGCACGGGGCCGCAGGCCGCGCTCTTGGCATCGCCGGGATCGACGAAGGCGATCAACGCCGCGATCGGGCTCGCTACCACGCCCAGCGCGATGCCCGCGCCCGCGCGCGTCAGCAATTGGGGGGAGATGATCTGGATTTCGGGCTTGGCGAAATGGCCCCCGATCCCGAGCGGCGACTGCCCCGAGAACAAGCTGAACTTCTTGGAATCGGCACGGAAGGCCAGGCTCAGGCTTTCATCCTTGAAGCTGAAGCCGCCCTTTGCGGTCATCACGTTCGCGGCGGTATCGATCAGGATCGGATCGGCGGCGGCGATCCCGTCGCGCACGGTGAAGCCGATCAGCCCGCAATTCACGTCGACCGGCTTCTTGAGCTCGTTCTGCAGCAGCCGCTGCAGGAAGACGCCCAGATCGAATTCGCTGAGCTGGATATATTTGGTCCAGAAGCTGCCCTTGGGCAGGATGATCGCGATCCGGCCGGTCGAGCTGGCAAGGCTCTTGCGGATCGAATCGCCGGTGCCGTGCAGCTTGACGCGCGCGGTGAGCACGCCGGTCGTGCCTGCATCCGGAACCCCCGACTTGTAGAGCAGCTTGCCGATCGGGGTGGGCGACAGGCGGATATCATAGTCGGTCGCGACCAGCGGCGTGCGCGCGTCGATCGAGACGTTCGAGCTGAGATGGCCGCTCGCCATGTCGAAATCGAGCGGGCTCAGCTTGAGCAGGCCATGGTTCAGGTCGACTCCCAGCACGATATTCGAAACCGGCACGAACGGCTCCTTGATCGTCGCAATGCGATAATCGACCTTGGCGTCGAACCCCTTGATCGAATCGATCCGCAAAGGCGCGTCGGGCAGGATGCGCGGCACGCCGTCGCTCGCATGCTGCGTGGTCGCGGCCGCGGTGGCGCCCTTGGCCGCGAGCCGGTTCGGCTCGTAACCGATGAACGGCCCCAGATCGACGATGTCGACATGGCGCGAAACGAGATCGGCCTTCACGAACAGGCGCGACTTCGGATCGGCCGGGATGGTGACGGTCAGCGCGCCGGCAAGGTCGCTGTTGCCGTACGTGCCGACCAGGCGGGTGAAGCGATAATCCTCGCCCTTCTTCATCATGTGCGCGCGCAGATGATAAGCGCGCGTATCGGGCACCGCGACGCCGATCAGATCGAACAGGTCGCGTATGTTCCGGCCGCGCGCTGCGACCGAGAGGTCCGCGCCTTCGATCATGGTCGCGCCCGGAAGCGTGCCCGCGACGTCGATCCGCGTGCGCTCGCTGTTCACATGGAGCTGGAACTGGTTCTCGCCCCCTGCGAGCAGCTGATTGGGCGAGGTCTGGCTGCCGGTGAGCGTGAACGGATGGCCGCGCATCGTGCCGCCGCCCGAGAAGGTGATGTTGTTCGCGAATTGATTGTTCCGCGCGTTGATCGGCTCGAAATGGGCGTTGGCGACGAGCTGCATCCGGTCGTCGCGGTAGCGGACGTCGGTTCCCGCAATCTGCGCGCGCTGGATGAGCGGAAGCCGGAGCGGTTTGCCTGAGGTTCTCGGGCCGCCGAACGTCCATGTATTCTGCCGATGCGTCTTGTCCCATTCGAGATCGGCGTCGCCGTTGAGCAGGTTGATCCAATTCACTTTCGATCGGTTACCGAACAGGAAGGAGAAAGTGGCGATCCTCGCATCGACCAGCTTGGCGGAGAAAAGGTTGGGCCGGCTCGCCCAGGACGGGTTGGAGATGGTCAGCCCCTCGGCCAGGAACTTGGTCGCGAAGGGATCGAGATAGAGGTTGAAGTCGCCCGCCACGCTCACCGTGCGGCCCGTGTGATAGGAGGCGATCCGTTCGAACATGGGCTTGAGGAAACGGCCCTTGGTGACGAACAGCACCAGCCATGCCATGAAGAGCAGGCCGATCAATGTCGCCAGCACCGAAACGCCCGTGGCGAGCGTGCGCACGCCCAGGTCGCGCGGCGGTTCCTGACGAGGATCGGGGGCGACCGTCCCCGACCCGGCGGTGGATGCATCGGCCATGGAGGGCGAAACCCGCCGTTTTCGGCTCGGTTCCGAATGGTGCCGGACAGGACGTAGGGCGGTTGCGTAATACGACGGACTAACCTATAGGCGCGCCCTTCATAGCGACATCTGGACGAACTGCCCGGCTAGTATGGGCTGCCGTGGCCGTTCTTGATCGCTCTCGAAAAGGAGACAAAATGCCCAAGCTGAAGACGAAGAGCGGCGTGAAAAAGCGCTTCAAGCTCACCGCCACCGGCAAGATCAAGCACGGGGTCGCTGGCAAGCGCCACCGCCTGATCAGCCACAATGCGAAATATATCCGCCAGAACCGCGGCACCGACGTGCTCGCCGCACCCGATACGGTGCGTGTGAAGCTCTGGGCGCCCTACGGCCTCAATTAAGGAGTAGCGGGACATGGCACGCGTCAAACGCGGCGTAACCACGCACGCAAAGCACAAGCGCATCCTCGAGGATGCGAAGGGCTATTATGGCCGCCGCAAGAATACGATCCGCATCGCCCGCCAGGCGGTGGAGAAAGCGGGTCAATATGCGTATCGCGACCGCAAGGTTAACAAGCGGAATTTCCGCGCGCTCTGGATCCAGCGCATCAACGCCGCGGTTCGGGCCGAAGGCCTGACCTATGGCGTGTTCATGCATGGTCTGAAGCTGGCCGGCGTCGAGCTGGACCGCAAGGTCCTGGCCGACCTCGCCATGCACGAGGCGGAAACCTTTAGCGTCATCATCGCCCAGGCGAAGGCGGCGCTTCCGGCAGGAGCGCGGGTCGCGGCGTAAGCCGGAACCCTCGAAGCCATTCGAAGGGCGCGGCGGCTGACAAGGCTTCCGCGCCCTTTCTTTTTGGAATTTGGATCCGATGACTCGATTGCACGCCATGACTGACGCGGACTTCGCCTGGATGCTGGGCGAGACGGCGGCGCATGCCGACGGCTTGGCCATGGCCGAGGGCGGATTGAACCCCCCTGAGGTCCTGGCAATGCTGCGCGGCATCACCGCGGGGCTGGCGGCGGATGACGACCGCCCGCTCGCGTGGCTGGCTAGCGAAAATGGCCTCGTGGCCGCAATGGCGAGCTTCACCAGGCGCGGCGCGGACGGGGTCTACGAGATCGGCTATGGCACGGCACCAGCTTTCGACGGGCAAGGCGTGATGACGCGGACGATCGCGGCTTTACTGCCGGTGGCGCGCGCGGATGGTCATCATCGCTTGACCGCGGAGACGAGCGTGGACAATCCGGGGTCGCAGCGCGTGCTGGAGAAGAACGGCTTTGTCCGGACCGGTACCCGCGATGATCCCGAGGACGGCGCCCTGATCTGCTGGGCGATTGACTTGAACGAAGAGGCTGAAGCGTGACGACCGATCTCGACCAGATGCGCAGCGAGCTGCTCGGCGCCATTGCGGGCGCCGATGCCGATGCGCTGGAGGCGATCCGCGTGAGCGCGCTCGGCAAGAGCGGCACGATAACGGGCCTGCTCAAGACGCTCGGCAGCATGTCGCCCGACGAGCGGACGGCGAAGGCGCCCGCGATCCAGGGGCTGCGCGCCGCCGTGTCGGACGCGATTGCGGCGCGCAAGGAGACACTCGACAGCGCTGCGCTCGACGCGAAGCTCGCATCCGAGATGCTCGATATGACCTTGCCGGTATCAGGGGGACGCCAGGGTTCGGTCCATCCCGTCAGCCAGGTCCTTGACGAGCTGGCGGAGATTTTCGCCGATCTGGGCTTCGCGGTCGCGACCGGGCCGGAGATCGAGGACGATTGGCATAATTTCACCGCGCTCAACATTCCGGAGACGCATCCGGCGCGTGCGATGCACGACACCTTCTACTTCCCCGAGGTTGAGGGGGAGGAACATCGCATGCTGCTGCGCACGCACACGTCGCCGGTGCAGATCCGTACGCTAACCAGGCAGAAGCCGCCGGTCCGGATCATCGCGCCGGGTCGCGTCTATCGGTCGGACAGCGACGCCACGCACACGCCGATGTTCCACCAGATCGAGGGCCTGGTGATCGACAAAGGCATCCATCTTGGCCACCTGCGCTGGACGCTGGAGACCTTCCTCAAGGCCTTCTTCGAGCGCGAGGATATCATGCTGCGGCTGCGCCCGTCTTACTTCCCCTTCACCGAGCCGTCGGTCGAGGTCGATGTCGGCTATTCGATCGAGAAGGGCCGCCGTGTGATCGGCGGGTCCGAAGGCTGGATGGAGGTCCTGGGCTCCGGCATGGTCCACCCCAAGGTGATCGAGGCGTGCGGGCTCGATCCCACCGAATATCAGGGCTTCGCGTTCGGCACCGGCGTCGACCGGCTGGCGATGCTCAAATATGGCATGGACGATCTGCGCGCCTTCTTCGACGGCGACATGCGCTGGCTGCGGCATTATGGCTTCCGGGCCCTGGATGTGCCCACGCTGAGCGGAGGAGTGGGCGCATGAAGTTCACTCTTGGATGGCTCAAGGAGCATCTTGAGACCAACGCCACGCTCGACGAGATCGTGGTCGGACTGACCAGGCTCGGGCTCGAGGTCGAGGGCGTCGAGGATCCGGCGGCGAAGTTCGAGGGCTTCGGCATTGCCAGGGTGCTGACCGCGGCGCCGCATCCGCAGGCGGACAAGCTGCAGGTACTCACCGTCGATGCCGGCGACGGCACGCCGTTGCAGGTCGTGTGCGGCGCGCCAAACGCGCGCGCGGGGCTGGTTGGCGTGTTCGGCCAACCGGGCGCGACCGTGCCGGCCAACGGCATGGTGCTCAAGGTCGCGGCGATCCGCGGGGTCGAATCGAACGGCATGATGTGTTCGACGCGCGAGCTCGAGCTGGGCGACGATCATGACGGGATCATCGAGCTGCCGGCCGATGCGCCGGTGGGCGCGACCTTTGCCGATTATGCGGGACTGTCCGATCCGGTGATCGACGTTGCGGTCACGCCCAACCGGCAGGATTGCATGGGCGTGCGCGGCATCGCGCGCGATCTGGCGGCGGGCGGCTACGGCACGCTCAAGGCGCTCGACGTGCCGACGATCAAGGGCACGGGCAAGTCGCCGATCGATATCGCGACCGAAGATCCGGAGGGCTGCCCGGCTTTCTTCTGCCGCGTGGTGAAAGGCGTGACCAACACTGCCTCGCCCGAATGGATGCAGCGTCGGCTGAAGGCCATTGGCCAGCGCTCTATCTCGGCTTTGGTCGATATCACCAATTACGTGATGCTCGACCATGGGCGGCCGCTGCACGTCTATGACGTGGCGAAGCTCAAGGACCGGCTGGTCGCGCGCAAGGCGAAGGACGGCGAGACGCTCCTCGCCCTCAACGGCAAGGAATATGCATTCGATTCCAGCATGACGGTGATCGCCGACGATGTGCGCGTGCGCGATATCGGCGGGATCATGGGCGGCGAGGATACGGGCGTATCCGAGACAACCGCCGACGTGCTGATCGAATGCGCTTACTTCACGCCGGCGACGATCGCGCGAACGGGGCAGAAGCTTGGCCTCACCAGCGACGCGCGCCAGCGCTTCGAGCGCGGTGTCGATCCGGCGTTCCTGAGTGACGGCCTCGCCATCGCGACGCAGCTTGTGGTCGAGATTTGCGGGGGCAAGCCGACCGAGGCGGTCGAAGCGGGCGAGCCGCCGCTTGGTCATCCCACCTTCAAATATGATCCGCAGGCGGTCGAGAAATTGGGCGGGCTCGAGGTCACGCCCGAGCGGCAGCGCGAAATCCTCAGCAGCCTCGGCTTCGGCGTCGATGGCGCCTGGACGATCCGCGTGCCGAGCTGGCGGCGCGACATCGATGGCGTGGCCGATATCGTCGAGGAGATCGTGCGGATCGAGGGCATCGACAACGTGCCGGCGGTCACCTTGCCGCGCCCGGATGGCGTTGCGCGCCCGACCGCGACGCCCGAGCAGAAGATCGAACGCATCCTTCGCCGCACCGCCGCCGCGCGCGGCCTCGACGAAGCGGTGACGTGGAGCTTCCTGCCGGAGGCCGAGGCAAACCGGTTCGGCGGTGCGGCGTGGATCCTCGCCAATCCGATCAGCGAGGATCTGAAGGCGATGCGCCCGTCCTTGCTGCCCGGTCTGCTTTCGGCCGCGCGGCGCAATGCCGATCGCGGCGCGGGCGAGATTCGCCTGTTCGAGGTCGGCCGCCGTTATCTGGCCGAAGGCGAGCGTCCGACGCTCGGCCTGGTGCTGGCGGGCGAGCCCGCGCGCGACTGGCGATCGGGCAAGGGAGAGATCGATGCTTATGACGCCAAGGCCGAGGCGGTGGCTTTGCTCGCGGCGGCAGGGGCGCCGGTCGACCGGCTGCAGGTGATGGAAGCCGTGTCCCCCAATTGGCATCCGGGCCGTTCGGGTTCGCTGCGGCTGGGGCCAAAGACGGTGCTGGCCGAGTTCGGCGAACTGCATCCGGCGACACTCAAGGCATTCGGGCTGGATGGTCCGGCGGTCGCTGCGGAAATCTATCTCGATGCCATTCCGGCGAAGCGCGAGGGCGGGCGAATGCGCACGGCTTATGCGCCGCCCACGCTGCAATCGGTCTCGCGCGATTTCGCTTTCGTGATGAAGCGGGATGCGCCGGCGGACGCGCTGCTGCGCGCGGTGCGCGGCGCGGACAAGGATGCGATCGTCGATGCAGCCCTGTTCGACGTCTTCACCGGCCCCGGCCTGGCCGAGGACGAGAAGAGCCTGGCGGTGGCGGTGACGCTGCAGCCCGGCGAGAAAAGCTTCACCGAGGCCGATCTCAAGGCGATTTCCGACAAGATCGTGGCCGCGGCGGCGAAGGTTGGGGCGCGGTTGCGGGGATAGCCGTCGCCCCGGCGGAGGCCGGGGCCGCAGGAGGTTGGAGAGTTACGAGAGCGTTACGCCAGCCGCCTGCGGCCCCGGCCTCCGCCGGGGCGACGATTGCTAAATTACCGTCTCAGCAAAAAGACCGCATGCTCCGCGCGAAGATTGGCGGCGGCGTTCGAGATGCTGCGGTTGCCGGTCAGGAACCAGGCATTCTCGACCACGATCCCGCGTTCGGCGACGAAGGCGCGGAAGTCGTCGATCGTGAGCTGGTGGATATTCTCGGTCTCGTACCAGGAGACGGGCAATGCCGGCGTCACCGGCATGCGGCCGCCCCAGAACAGCCCCCAACGCACCTTCCAGTAAGCGAAATTGGGAAAGGAGACGAAGGCGCGGTCGCCGATGCGCAACAGCTCGGTCAGCACTTTATCGGGCGCACGCGCTGTCTGGAGCGTCTGGCTCAGGATCGCGTAATCGAACGCGCGATCGGGATAATAGACCAGGTCGGTATCCGCATCGCCCTGGACCACCGACAGGCCGCGCGCCACCGCGAGGCTGACATTGGCGACGTCGATCTCCAGCCCGCGCGCATCCACGCCGCTGCGGTCGCGCAGCTCCGCCATAAGCTCGCCGTCGCCGCAGCCGATGTCGAGCACGCGCGCGCCCTGCGCGACGTGGCGCGCGATGATCGCGAGGTCGGGGCGCAGGCTCATCCTTGTGCCCTCAGAAGGTCGGCGAAGCCTGGGCCGAGCCGCTCCATGTAGCGATCCGGCTTGATCAGCGCGTGATAGCCGAGCGCGGCATAAACATCGTGCGCATCACGGGTGACGAGCGCGAAGCGGCGGATGCCTTCGAATTTGGGATGGTCGAGGAACCAGGCGACTAGGCGCTTGCCGAGTCCCTGGCCGCGCACGGACTCCTCCACCCATACGTCGGCGAGCCAGGCGAAGGTCGCATGATCGGTGATCATGCGCGCGAAGCCGATCTGCGCGCGCTCGCGATAGGCGCCAAGGCAATGCGAGCCGTCGATGGCGCGCTCGACCCGATCCAGGGCGATGCCGGGCGACCAGTAGCTCGACGCGAGCCAGCCATGAATGCGCGGCACGTCGAGTAATGCCTTGTCGTCGGAGAGGATGATCTCGCTCATGCCTCGCCTGCCTTGAGGAAGCCGTCGATCACCGCGAACAATTCGGGCACTTCGAGCAGGAAGGCGTCATGGCCGAAGGGCGAGGAAAGCTCGACGAAGCTCGCCGCCGCACCGGCCGCGTTGAGCGCATGCACGATCGTGCGCGATTCCGCGGTCGGGTAGAGCCAGTCGGTGTCGAAGCTGACCACGCAGAAGCGCGCCTTGCTACCGCGGAAGGCATTGGCGAGCAGGCCGCCATGTTCCTCGGCCAGGTCGAAATAATCGAGCGCGCGCGTGATGTAGAGATAGGAGTTCGCATCGAAACGATCGACGAAGCTGATCCCCTGGTGGCGCAGATAGGATTCCACCTGGAAATCGGCATCGAAACCGAACCCCTTCTCTCCGCGATTCTGCAGCTTGCGGCCGAATTTCTCGTGCAGCCCGGCTTCGGACAAATAGGTGATATGCGCGGCCATGCGCGCGACCGCGAGCCCGGCGGCGGGCGGGTCGCCATCCTGATAATAATCGCCGCCGCGCCATTTGGGATCGGCCATGATTGCCTGGCGCCCAACCTCGTGGAAGGCGATATTCTGGGCGGAATGGCGCGGGGCCGACGCGATCACGATCGCGGAGCGCACGCGATCGGCATAGGTCGCCGCCCATTCGAGCGCCTGCATTCCGCCCATCGATCCGCCGACCACGGCTTCCAGTGTCGGAATGCCGAGATGGTCGAGCAGCAGGGCCTGGACGCGCACCATGTCGCGCACCGTGATGACGGGAAAGGCCATCGCGTAAGGCTTGCCCGTGGCGGGATCGATCGTCGCCGGGCCGGAGGAGCCCATGCACGAGCCCAGCACGTTGATGCACAGTACGAAATGCCGCGCCGGATCGATCGGCTTGCCTGCGCCGACCATGCGCGTCCACCAGCCGGGCTTGCCCGTGATCGGATGCGCCGAGGCGACATGCTGGTCGCCGGTCAGCGCATGGCAGATCAGGATCGCGTTGGATTTGTCGGCATTGAGCGTGCCGTACGTCTCATAGGCGATCTCGACCCGCGCAAGCGTGCCGCCCCCGTCGAGCCGCAGCGGCCCGGGAAGCGTGACTTGGCGCGCAAGGCCGAAGCGTGGATCGTCGGACATCAAGCGGCGGCTAGGGTTCCCCCGCGCTTATTGTCAATGGCGGCCCATCGTCTAAAGCCCGCAGCCATGACCGAACTCACGCCCAAGCCCTGGATCGAGGCGATCTCGCCCTACGTGCCCGGCCGTTCCACGACCGACGACGGCCGCAAGGTCCACAAGCTCTCGTCCAACGAAAATCCGCTCGGCACCAGCCCGCAGGCGCGCGAGGCGTTCCTCGCCGCCGTGAAGACGCTCGATCGCTATCCCGACGCGGGCGCGGCGGCATTGCGCGAGGCGATCGCCGCCAAGCACGGGATCGAAGCCGATCGCATCATCCACGGCACTGGATCGGACGACGTGCTGCATCTCGCCGCTGGCGGGTTTGCGGGGCAGGGGGACGAGGTGCTGTATGTGCGCTACGGCTTCTCGGTCTATCCAATCGCCGCGCGCCGCGTCGGCGCCGAGCCGATCGAGGCGGACGACAAGGATTATGCGACCGATGTCGATGCCCTGCTTGCGCGCGTGACGCCGAAGACGCGCCTCGTCTTCATCGCCAACCCCAATAATCCGACCGGCACCTATACGTCGCGCAGCGAGCTCAAACGCCTGCATGCGGGCCTGCCCAAGGATTGCCTGCTGGTGGTCGACCAGGCCTATAGCGAATATCTCGAGCCGGCGGACGACGACGGCGCCTTCGATCTGGCGCGGACCGAGCCCAACGTGCTCGTCACGCGGACCTTCTCCAAGATCCACGGCCTCGCCGCCGAGCGGATCGGCTGGGCCTATGGACCGGCGCGCGTGATCCAGGCGATGTACAAGATCCGCGCGCCGTTCAACGTCTCGACCGCGGGGCAGGAGGCGGCGATCGCCGCGCTCGGCGCGGACGATTTCGTCCGGGCGAGCCACGATCATAATCTCAAATGGCGCACCTGGTTCGAGGGCGAGATCGCCGCGATGGGCAATGCCGGCCTGCGCGCGGTGCCGAGTAAGGCCAATTTTGTGCTCGTGCTGTTCGAGGGCAAATTGACCGCGGAAAGTGCCTATAAGGGGCTGATGGACCGGGGCTACATCACGCGCTGGCTGCCCAACCAGGGGCTGGCGCACGGGCTGCGCATCACGATCGGCACCGAGGATGAGATCAAGGCGGTGGCGGCGGGCCTGCGCGAGATGGTGGGGCTGGCCGCCTGATGCTGCCTTTCTCGCGCGCCTCCGTGATCGGGCTCGGCCTGATCGGCTCGTCGATCCTGCGCGCGGTGCGGCAGCATATGCCGACCGTGCACCTGACCGCTTATGATGCCGATCCGGCGGTGCGCGCGCGCGTGGCCGAGCTCGATATTGCCGACGAGGTGACCGACACGGCCGGCGCGGCGGTGATCGATTCCGATCTGGTGATGCTGTGCGTGCCTGTCGGCGCGATCGGCGGGGCGGCGGAAGCGATCGCGCACGATCTGCCCGCCGAAGCGGTGGTGAGCGACGTCGGCGGCGCCAAGCTGAGCGTGCTGGCGGCAATGCGCGCAGCCTTGCCGAACGCGCTGATCGTGCCCGGCCACCCTGTCGCCGGCACCGAGCATAGCGGGCCGGATGCGGGTTTCGCGACGCTCTTCCACGGCCGCTGGTGCATCCTGACGCCCGAGGAGGATGCGCCCGAGCAGGCGGTCGAGCGGGTCAGGGCCTTCTGGGAAAAGCTCGGCTCGCACGTCGAGCTGATGACCGCGCGGCACCATGATCTGGTGCTGGCGGTGACCAGCCATGTGCCCCATCTGATCGCCTATTCGATCGTCGGCACCGCCTCCGACCTGGAGGACGTGACCCAGGGCGAGGTCATCAAATATTCGGCTGGCGGCTTCCGCGACTTCACCCGCATCGCCGCGTCGGACCCGACGATGTGGCGCGACGTTTTCCTCAACAACAAGGAAGCCGTGCTCGAAATCTTGCAGCGCCTGACCGAGGACGTGACCGCGCTCCAGCGTGCGATCCGTTGGGGCGACGGCGACACGTTGTTCAACCTGTTCACCAAGACGCGCGCGATCCGTCGCTCGATCATCGAGCAGGGCCAGGATGACGAGCGGCCGGACTTCGGACGCGCGCACGAATAATCCACCCGTTGCAATCCGGAACAGATAGGGTACAAAGCGCCGGTCGACCTACTCAGTCTGGGGGAGGCGTCATGCGCATTCGATTGGCTTTGTTGTCGGGGTTGGTCTTGCTATCAGCCGCAGCGCCGGCTGCCCCATCTCAACATCGTTGGCGGATTTATCGGGCTCATCCCGACCTAAAGGTTGAGGTCTGCTATCCCGCCGACCTCCTGCGCGTCCATCATGATCAGCATGAGTGGGCCAATACCTGGCTGATGGGTCCCGATGGCGGGGAAGTGCTCGTGGATTCACGGTCTGAAAAATATACTACGTTGCAGGAAGAGCTCAAAAATTCTCTGGCCTTCAATACAGAGCCCGCCGCTAAACCTGCTAAAATTTGGGGAGATCCGGCGACTCCTGATTATACCTTAACTGTAAAAATCATCAAAAAAATCGTCAGGCCGGATTGGTACCTATATATTGGAGAAAACAAAAGAATTACTGAATATGTCTGGCGACACTATGTGGATCACGCCTTCAAAGGATTTTCCATAATGTACTATAAATCACATGCGGAAGCCTGGAAGGGCGTTCCAGAGCGCATGCGTGCTTGTTTCAAAAGTTTGGGTCCAATTACGAATCCAGCGTTACAATAATGTTCAGTAATTTTCTCTCACTTTTGGTCAGGTGGCAGGGCGTTATATTGATAAAGGTGGTTCTTCCTCATGGTATCCTTGATGCGCTGCGCATAATAGGGATTGTCGCGAGCGTAAACGTGCGCGAGCGCATCGACGAACGCATCGGGATCGTGCGTAAGGGTCATCGCCTTGGCGTAACGGTGGTCGGTGGTTAACAGGCGTGTATGGGCGGCCCAGCCCTCTTCGGGCGAAGCAAATTCTCGAAAATATTGCGGGATCGTATAGGGTTTTCCGGCCCTATATTCCGTGGTCTCGACCTTTACGCGAGGCTTGCGCGGCCGCGATCACGTCGGATGGCGGTTGATAATAATGAGGCGTGGTAGCCGGTGTTGTTGATCTGCTCGAGCCAGATGTCGAAAATTGTATGTCCGGCCCGTCTGGCAGCGCATTTTTTGGCGGCAGCTTTCACCGAACGTATGCTATAAGCGTACAAATGTCAAGGATTTCTGAAGGAAGTGTTCGTTCAACGCGTACAGGGGCTCATCCGCTATCGGATCGAATGTGCCCGTCCGGCAGTTTGAAGCGGAACCGTCAGCGTCCGATCAGAGCCGCGAACCGCCGGAACAAAAATTTGTGATATTCGCGGAGCAGGCCCATCAAATCGGGCTCGCTCTTCACCGCGTCGGGCACCACCGTCACGTCGCTCAGCACCTGGCGCAGCTCGAAGCGTGCGCGGCGCATGTGCCAGTCGGTAGTGACCAGCCGGATCGATTTGTAATGATGGTCCGCGATCCAGCGCCGTGTTTCGAGCGCGTTAGAGCGCGTATCGACCGCCGAACGGCCGAGATCGACCCGTGCCAGCAGGATCGGGCCGGCATGGAAGGCGTTTTCCAGGTCTTCGGGCCGCACGCGCCGGTCGACGCCTGAGACGAGCATGCGCCGGGCATGGCCCGTCTTGAGCATCGCGAGCCCGCGCTGGATCCGGCCGGGTCCGCCGGTCAGCACGACGATCGCGTCGGTATTCTCGTCGCCCGCCGGCTGCGGCAGGTCGATCGCGAACCAGGCGAAGCCCAGCCCCCACAGGATCACGAGCAGGCTGAGGATGCGCCGGATCATGGCGCGCGCCGCAACGCCAGCAACAGCGCGCCCTGCGCCGCCAGCGCGGCAAGGCCGACCAGCGCCACCGGCAGCAACAGCAATGTCGCCCAGGCACCTGCGCTCAACGCCGGGCTCACGCCCGCGCCAACCGCGGCGATGCGCGATGCGATGGAGAGAATGATAAGCAAGGCCGCGCCGAGGCCGATCGCCGCGCCGATCGCCGCATCGCGCGCGATCTTGCCAGTCACGAGATAGGAAATCTGGCGATCGGTCGCGCCGAGCGCATGGAGGATGTTGAGCGTCGCCCCCTCGCGCGCCAGCGCCGCGCGCGCCGCCAGCATTGCGATCAGGCCGGTCGCCGCGGCGGCGGTGAGCGCGATTCCCAGCGAAACGCCGCGCAACGCATCGATCAGCCGGATCAGCGGGCCGAGCTCGGCCCCGGCGGCGGTCACCTGCACATGGGGCAAGTCGCCGAAGCTGCGCGCCAACTGGACGGGATCGCCGCTGTCGAGTTCGATCAGGACGGGCAAAGGCAGATCGGACGCTTGCACCCCATCCATATAGGGAGCGATCAGCGCCTGTGCCTGCTCGATCGGCACGCGATGCGCCGAACCGAGGCCATGCATGCGGTCCAGCCGCGCCATCACCTCGTCCGCGGTCGCGTCGCGCCGGTCGGGATTGGCGTCCACCACCTGCACCAGCAATCGGGTCGCGGTGGCGTTCGACACCTGATGCGCCGCCCCGCGCAACGCGAGCGCAAGCGCAGCGGCGAGCAGCATCAACAGGCAGGTCGCCGCCATCAGCAGCGCGAATGTGCCCGGCCGCTGGCGCTGGAGCGCGAGCAAGGCGAAGCGGGGCCTCATGAGGCGTGCTCGCGCGGCGGGAAGCGGACCGATCCGGTGGGATCGTCGATCCGCCCCTTGGCGAGGCGCAGGATGTTCGCGCCCGGCATCTGGCGCAGCAGGTGGACGTCATGCGTCGCAATCAGCACGGTCGTGCCCTGGCGGTTCATCACCTCGAGCAGATGGAGCAGGCGCGCCGCCATTTCGGGGTCGACATTTCCGGTCGGTTCGTCCGCGACGATCAGCTCGGGATGCGTGATTACCGCGCGCGCGATCGCCACCCTTTGCTGCTCGCCGCCTGACAAGGTCGCGGGTTTTGCTGAAGCGCGCGGCGCGAGGCCGACCCAGTCGAGCAATTCCTCGACGCGTTGACCGATGTCGCGTTCAGTCATGCCGCCGATGCGCAAGGGCAGCGCGACATTGTCGAAGGCGGAGAGCTGAGGGATCAGCCGGAAGTCCTGATAGACCACGCCGATCCGCCGCCGGAGCGCGGGCAGGCGCTTGCGCGGCAACCCTGCCGTATCCTCGCCGAACAGGCTCACGATGCCGCGGCTGGGGCGTTGCGCGAGCGTGATCAGGTTGATGAGCGATGTCTTGCCCGCACCCGACGCGCCCGTGAGGAAATGGAAGGAGCCGGGCGCGAGCGTGAAGCTCAGGCCCGCGAGCGTCTCGGCGCCCGTGCCATAGCGCAGCCCGACATTGTCGAAATGGACGATGCCGGCCATCGTCTGCGCGCGCCCCTCCCGAAAAAAGCCTGAGGACGACGGCATGGCACGGTAAAGCGAGGCAGGTAAAGCGTTTGAGGTACAACGCGATGCTTGCAGCCTTGCGGCGGCCATGATTAGCATAAGCCATGCAGCTTTCCTGCCCCAATTGCGGCGCCACCTACCAAGTCCCCGACGATGCGATCGGCCCGAACGGCCGCAAGATTCGCTGTCGCGCGTGCGAAACCAGCTGGTTCGAGCCGAGCCGGACGGCCCCGCCCGCGCCGCCGCCGATGACGCCGCCACCCGTTTCGCCGATTCCCGCCGCTACGCCCGTCTCCGACGCTCCCGTCGCGGAAGCGGACCGCACCGCCGATGAAAGGCCGGCGCGGCGAAGGCGCGGGCCCTGGCTTTTGCTGGGGCTGGTGATCCTGGTGGTGATCCTGGGCGGGGTCGCCGCGACCGTGTTGATGGGGCCGCAGCAGGTGGTTTCGCGGCTTGGATTGGGCGAACGGCGCGTGCCGCTCGGCATCGCGATCACGCGTGAGCCCGATTGGCGGATGATCGCGGGTGGAAGCCAGTTGTTCGCGGTTTCGGGGCGGATCTGGAACCCGACCAATGTCGAGCAGCCGGTGCCCGATATCCGCGCCGAACTGAAGGACGCGCAGGGCAGGACAGTCTATCATTGGACGATCACGCGGCCCGTGCCCAGGCTCGCGCCCGGCGCCTCCGCCAATTTCGACGGCGCGGCGGTGGACGTGCCCGCGGCTTCGGCCAAGGTGAATGTCACCTTCGCGGGGAATGAATGAGTTTGGTTGGCTGCTTGCGGGGCGCAAAAACCCCTGCTAGGGGCACCGCCTCACCAGCCCCGGCCCGCCGGGGAATATCCCGATGTGCGGTCGTGGCGGAACTGGTAGACGCGCAACGTTGAGGTCGTTGTGGCCGAAAGGCCGTGGAAGTTCGAGTCTTCTCGACCGCACCATT
>Ga0209148_1000356_pt1 | contig 58774 bp, 49 predicted proteins | sample AraplaCol_mMF_r2_2_FD_184288 | JGI IMG/M metagenome (GOLD analysis project Ga0209148, IMG submission 184288) | Arabidopsis root microbial communities from North Carolina, USA - plate scrape CL_Col_mMF_r2 (SPAdes) (version 2) | ecosystem: Host-associated > Plants > Roots > Endosphere | place...
GCCGAGCTGCTCGGCGTCTCCGTGCGCCATCTGCACATGCTGTTCGAGGTGGCTGAACGCAGCTTCTCGCAGACGGTGACGGAGGAGCGGCTGAAGAAAAGCCGCCACCTGATGCGCGAAGCGCCAGAGCGGCTGATCGTCGACATCGCCACCGCCTGCGGTTTCGAGAGCCTTGCGACCTATTACCGGGTCTTCAACGCCGCCTATGGCATGGCTCCCGGTGATTTCCGGGCCCAAGCCGCAGGGGGGCGTTAACCACCCGCCTGACCACAGCGGCCGAAAACCCGAGCCGCGCCCGGTATTTGGGCAAAAACCTTAGGGTTTTTAGGACCTTCCCGCGCCTGCTCCATTGACTTTGGCCGATTCCGCCCTATGTTCCGGGGCGACGCGGCTCAGATCGAAAAGCGATTCCTGAGCTTGGCGCTTTGTTCGCGTGAGTCAGCACCCCCAGCTTCTTTGAGAGCGCGCCGTTTCGGGGTGGAACGCGACCAGCCTTATTACCCTCGATTCCGAACGGCGGTTTCGACCAGAGGCTCAATGTCCTTTTCAAATCTCGGACTGTCCGAAAAAGTCCTCGCCGCAGTGGCGGCCACCGGTTACACCACCCCGACCCCCATCCAGGAACAGGCGATCCCCCACGTCCTTGCACGCAAGGACGTCCTCGGCATCGCCCAGACCGGCACCGGCAAGACCGCAGCCTTCGTGCTGCCGATGCTTACCATCCTTGAAAAAGGCCGCGCCCGCGCGCGCATGCCGCGCACGCTGATCCTGGAGCCGACCCGCGAGCTCGCGGCACAGGTGAAGGAAAACTTCGACCGCTACGGCGCCGGCCAGAAACTCAACGTCGCCCTGCTGATCGGCGGCGTCTCCTTCGGCGACCAGGATGCCAAGCTGACGCGCGGCGTCGACGTGCTGATCGCCACCCCGGGCCGGTTGCTCGACCATACCGAGCGCGGCGGCCTGCTGCTCACCGGCGTCGAACTGCTCGTCATCGACGAAGCCGACCGCATGCTGGACATGGGGTTCATTCCCGATATCGAGCGCATCTGCAAGCTCGTCCCCTTCACGCGGCAGACCCTGTTCTTCACCGCGACCATGCCGCCGGAAATCCGGCGTATCACCGAGACCTTCCTGCATAATCCGCAGAAGGTCGAGGTCTCCAAGCCCGCCACCACCGCCGTCACCGTCACGCAGTCCCAGGTTCCGGCCGGACGCGAGGCGCATGAAAAGCGCGAGCTGCTCCGCCGCCTCTTGCGCGAGGCCAAGGATCTCAAGAACGCGATCATCTTCTGCAATCGCAAGCGTGAAGTTGCGATCGTTCACAAGTCGCTTCAGAAGCATGGCTTCAGCGTCGGCGCCCTGCATGGTGACATGGACCAGCCGGCCCGCATGGCCGCGCTCGAACAGTTCCGCAAGGGCGAGCTGCCGCTGCTGGTCGCCTCCGACGTCGCCGCCCGCGGCCTCGACATTCCCGAGGTGAGCCACGTCTTCAATTTCGACGTTCCCCACCATCCCGACGATTACGTCCATCGCGTCGGCCGCACCGGTCGCGCCGGCCGCACCGGCACTGCGATCTCGATCGTCACGCCGCTTGACCAGAAGTCGATGGTCGCGATCGAGAAGCTGATCGGCCAAAGCATTCCGCGCGCCGAAGGCGACTACGAGGTGCATGCTGGCAGCGGCGAGCAAAGCGATCGTCCGCGCGAATCGCGCGGCCGCGATCGTGAACGTTCCCGCGGCGGACGCGGCAAGCCGCAGCGCGGACGCGACCGTGAGCGCAGCCACGAGCCGCGCGAGGCGCGACACGCCTCCGAAGCAACGCCTGCGTCGGATGCAAGACCTGCTGAAGCACGGCCCGCGCGCGAAGCGAGGCCCGCACGCGAGGCAAGGCCTCAGCGCGAAGCCAGGCCATCGTCCGAGCCGCGTCATGGCTCGCGTCCGCAGGCCAACAATTCCCACGTGCCGTCGATCGGCCGCCCCGAGCCACGTCGGCAGCGGGAAGCCGACACTGAGCCTGGCGATCACTCGCATCTCCCGGCGTTCCTGTTGCGGCCGGTTCGCTCCCCCGCCGGCGCCTGAAGACCCGCTGCACGCCTGAGTTGAACGGTCGAGCGTTTACCGACCGTTCATCATCGTCCGTTAGCCTACGAACATAATTTAAGCATTGCTGCGGTCGATGGGCGCACCGACCGCTGTGGGGTATGTTCTGTGGTCAAAGTGCTCGACGAACACGAACGCACGATGGCGTTCGCCGAGGTGGCGCTCGGTCAGATCCGATCGCTGAAGCAGACTGCAATTCCCCGCAATTACGAGATCTGGTACGTCTACGCGACCGGCTACAACGCGCCGCTCAACAAGATCATCAACGAGACGCTGGCCCGCAACGGCAAGCTGTCCGAAATCGATCTCGAGCAAATCTACGACACTTATCTCTCCCACATCAAAACGACCGACCGCATCGACAAGGTCGGTGCGCGCGTCATCGGCGAGATCGACGACGTGATGACGGTGCTGAGCGAGGCGCTCGGCGTGACCGGCTCCTATGACGCCAGCCTGTCGGGCGCAACGGCGCAGCTATCGTCGGCCAAGAACCGCGAGCAGATCAAGACGATCGTCGAGACGCTGCTGCGCTCGACCGGCGAGATGCGCGAGACCAACAAGGCGCTGGAAGACCGGCTGACGCTCTCCAAGAACGAGATCAGCAACCTCCAGCAGAGCCTTGAAGCGATCCGCGCCGAGAGTCTCACCGATCCGCTGACGGGTCTCGGCAACCGCAAATATTTCGACCGCATGATCGGCATGGCGGTGCAGAGCGCGCTTGCGAGCGGCGAGCCGCTGTCGCTGCTGCTGTTCGACATCGACCATTTCAAGTCGTTCAACGATTCCTACGGTCATCTCACCGGCGACCAGGTGCTCCGGCTGGTCGGCCTGTCGCTGAAGCAAACCATCAAGGGCCAGGACATCACCGCGCGCTACGGCGGCGAGGAATTCGCCGTGGTGCTGCCCAACACGGCGCTGCGCCAGGCGCTCACCGTCGCCGACCACATTCGCCGCGCCGTGATGGCGAAGGAATTGAAGAAGAAGTCGACCGGCGAGATCCTCGGCCGGGTCACCATCTCCGTCGGCGTCTCCATGCTGAAGCAAGGCGACGACACCGACGCGCTGATCGAGCGCGCGGATGCCTGCCTCTATGCCGCCAAACGCAACGGCCGCAATCGCGTGATCTGCGAAATCGATCCGGAATACGCGGTCGAGACGAACAGCCGGGTGGCCTGATACGGGCAGCGGGCTGCGAGATGCGGCCCGCTTGACATTCCAAGCTGACGAACGACATCTTCCTCGCCGCCTTAACGCAGTCGACCGCGAGGACTTGTCCCTTGCCCAATCCTCATGAGTTTCACACGCCACAGCCGTCCTACACCAAGGACGAGCTGCTGAGATCGAGCGAAGGCGGCTATTTCGGCCCGGGCAATGCGCAATTGCCGGCCCCGCCGATGCTGATGATGGACCGCATCACCGAGATCAGCCTGGATGGGGGCGAATACGGCAAGGGCCATATCGTCGGCGAGCTGGACATCACACCAGACCGCTGGTTCTTCGATTGTCACTATCGCGGCGATGCGATGATGCCGCCCACTCTCGGGCTCGATGCCATGTGGCAGATGATCGGCTACTGGCTCGGCTGGTCGGGCTCGCCCGGCAAAGGCCGCGCCATCGGCGTCGGCGAAGTCGAGTGCACGGGCGAAATCACGCCCAATGCGCGTCGTGTCCGCTACGAGGTCTCCATGCGTATGGTCCGGCGCGGCAAACTGGTGCTCGGAATTGCGGATGGGCGCGTGATGGCCGATGGTGTTTGCGTTTTCACCGCCAAGGATATGCGGGTCGGGCTGACCAAGGCCGTCGACTGAGATCTCGTAGGGTGGGCAAAGGCGCATAAGCGCCGTGCCCACGCACTTTGGATCGTGGGCACGCTTCGCTTTGCCCACCCTACCGCACTGTCTTCTTGGCTGCCTTCTTGGCCGACCGCTTCTTCGGTACGATCTTCTTTGCCGCCTTCTTCGCCGCCGCTTTCTTCTTTGGCCGCTTCTTCACCTTGGCACGCTGCGCGGCGGCAAGCGCCGCCCTCGCCCATTGCGCCAGCTCCTCGGAATCGTCGAACAGCCGTGCCGGCAGCTCCCAATAGGAGTTCACCAGCACGGTTTTGGCGCGGGTCGAATACTGAAACGGCTTTGATCCCTCGGCTTCAAAGTCCGGGATCGTCACCTCGTCGGCGCGGAAGAACAGGCCGGCGCGCAAGGCGAGCGCGAAGTTGACGCCGTCGACAGAGATGCCGTGGCCGGAGAACATCTTTCGGATCGTAACGGGGCCGAAATCGGCGAACAGGTCGATCAGGAATTCGCGGTCCATGGCCAAGCTGCCTCCCCCATCCTCGTCCTGGCGAACGTCAGGATCCATTACCCCAAGGCGGAGTTTAGCGAAGATGAGAAGTTACGCCACGCGGTACCGAAACCTCCCATCATCGAGAGATCACGCGGTATGGGTCCTGGCGTTCGCCAGGACGACAGCGGAGCGAGACGAAAGAGCCGGGCTTACCCGTCGATCTTGGCCGGACGCAGCTCGACCGACTCGCCGCAGCCGCAGGCGGAGATCTGGTTGGGATTGTTGAAGACGAACTGGGCCTGCATCTTGTCGGCCTTGTAGTCCATCTCGGTCCCGAGCAGGAACAGCACGGCCTTGGGATCGACCAGGATCTTGACGCCCTTGTCTTCGACGACCTCGTCGGTCGGGCGAACGTCATGGGCGTACTCGACCGTGTAGGACTGGCCGGCGCAGCCGCCGTTCTTGACGCCGACCCGCAGGCCGACGATCTCGGAGTCCGCTCGGCTCGTCAGCTCGCTGATGCGCTGGGCGGCGGCATCGGTCAGCCGCATCACCTGCGGGCGCGGGCGCCGAGGCTTCGGAGTGGATGCTGGTGTTGAGCCGGACGAAATCTGTGTCATGTCAATGATGTGGTCCGTTGCGGAGCGAATTCAATGCCGGTTCTGCAAAGCAGTAGCGTACGCGTCACCACATGTTGAGCACGAGGCGGGCCTCATCGCTCATGCGTTCGGGCGTCCAGGCCGGCTCCCAGACCACCTTGACGTCGACCACGCCGACACCGGGGACGCTGGCGACAGCGTTCTCGACCATGGTCGGCAGCTCGCCTGCGGCCGGGCAGTTCGGCGTCGTCAGCGTCATCTTCACATCGACGGAACGATCGTCCTTGATCTCGACCTTGTAGATCAGGCCGAGCTCGTAGATGTCAGCCGGGATCTCCGGGTCGAACACGGTCTTGAGGCCCGCGATGATCTCGGTGGTCAGACGCTCGGTCTCCTCCGGCGGCAGCGCCGAATGAGTCTCCATCGGATTGGCTTTGATTTCTGCCGTGTCACTCATGCGAACAAATCCCGCGCCTTGAGCAGCGCCTGTGCCAGATGATCGACTTCTTCCCGCGTATTATACATGCCGAACGAGGCCCGGCAGGTGGCCGTCACGTTGAACCGCTCTAAAAGCGGCATGACGCAATGGGTGCCGGCGCGCACCGCGATGCCCTGGCGGTCGATCACGGTCGCAACATCATGGGCATGCGCGCCCTTGAGCTCGAAGGAGATCACAGGGCCCTTGCCGCGCGCCGTGCCGATCAGCCGCAGCGAGTTGATCTCGCGCAAGCGCTCCTGGGCGTAGGCCGTGAGGTCGGCCTCGTGCGCGGCGATGCGCTCCTTGCCGATCGAATTGACGTAGTCGATGGCGGCGCCAAGGCCGACGGCCTCGACGATCGCCGGCGTGCCCGCCTCGAATTTGTGCGGAGGATCGCCATAGGTGACGATCTCGCGCGAGACCTCGCGGATCATCTCGCCGCCGCCGTTAAAGGGGCGCATCGCGACGAGGTGGTCGTACTTGGCCCAGAGTACGCCGATACCCGTGGGACCGTACACCTTGTGGCCGGTGAAGACATAGAAGTCGCAGCCGATGTCCTGGACGTCGACCGGCAGATGCACCGCGCCCTGGCTGCCGTCGACCAGCACGGGAATGCCGCGGGCATGGGCGATCTTCACGACGTCCTTGACCGGCACGATGGTGCCGAGCGCGTTCGACATCTGCGTGATCGCGACCAGCTTGGTCTTGGGCGTCAAAAGCTTCTCGAACTCGTCGATGAGGAAATTGCCTTCATCATCAACCGGCGCCCACTTGATCACGGCACCCTGACGTTCCCTGAGGAAGTGCCACGGCACGATGTTGGAGTGGTGCTCCATGATCGAGATGACGATCTCGTCGCCTTCTCCGATGTTCGGCCCGCCCCAGGACGAGGCGACAAGATTGATCGCCTCGGTCGCGTTGCGGGTGAAGATCACTTCCTCAGTGCGGGGCGCATTGATGAACTGCGCGACCTTGGTACGACCGCCCTCATAGGCTTCGGTCGCGGCATTGGCGAGGTAATGCAGCCCGCGATGCACATTGGCATATTCAGACTGATAAGCCTGTGTCATGCGGTCGAGCACGGCGCTCGGCTTCTGCGCCGAGGCGGCGTTGTCGAGATAGACCAGATTCTTGCCGTACACCTGCATGGCGAGCGCCGGAAAATCCTGGCGCACGCGCGCGACGTCATAGGCGCCGTTCTTGACCGCGGGATGCGTGCTCATGAGCGGCGCTCCAGCCAGCGCTCGGCAATGCCGATCACGTGCTCGCGCAAGACATCATCGGCGATCTGCTCGATCGCCTCACCGACGAACGCCTGGATCAGCAGCGCCTGGGCCTGCTTCTCGGGCAGGCCGCGGGCCTTCAGGTAGAACAGCAGGCTGTCGTCCAGCGCGCCGGCGGTGGCACCGTGGCCGCAGGAGACGTCGTCGGCGAAGATCTCGAGCTCGGGCTTGTTGTCGGCCTCGGCTTCGTCCGAGAGCAGCAGCGCGCGCGTCATCATCTTGCCGTCGGTCTTCTGCGCATCGGGACGGACGATGATGCGGCCCTGGAACACCGAATGGGCGCGGTCGTCGATCACCGCGCGGAAGACTTCCCGGCTGACGCAGTTCGGCACGGCATGATCGACCACCAGCGTGGTGTCGCCATGTTCGGTCTTCTGCAGCAGGTTGACGCCGTTGGCCGAGAGCTCGCTGCCCTCGCCCGCCAGCGTGATGAAGCCCTGCAGACGGCTGACGGCAGCGCCCGTCGTCATGTTGAAGAAGTTGAACTTCACGGCGGCGCCGACGGTGACGAAGTGCGAGGAGACGTTCACCGCGTCGGGCGCGTCGTCCATCAGGCGGATATGCGCGACATCGGCATCGTCACCCACCGTGACGATCACGGCGTCGTTGACCTGATAGGCCTTGGCGCCCGCTGCAACGAAGCTCTCGACGATGGTGGCACGAGCGCCCTTCCCGATCGCGACCTGCGAACGGGTGAAGCTGGATGCGGACGCTGATGTCGCGATGTGAAGGATCTGGATCGGCGCGGACAGCTGCGCACCGTCGGCAATCGACAGCACCAAACCGTCGGTCGCCATCGCCGCATTGAGCGCGATCACGGCGTCGGAAGACGCGGTCTTCAGCAGACCCGCATCCTTCGCCAGTGCCTCGCGCAACGTCTTGAAGCCCACCTCACCGGCAAGCGCCTTGACGTCTGACAGGTCAGCCGCGAACACGCCGTCGACCAGCACCAGCTTGCGGGCGCCTTCGATCGCATGGGCCTTCACCGCCTCCGCAGCGCGCTTCAGCGCGGCCGCATCGGGCGCGGCGGCCAACGGCAGCACCTCGCCGACCAGCGCACGCAGGTCGGTGTATTTCCATTCCTCGATCCGGCGGTGCGGCAGGCCGAGACGCTCATAGGTCTCGAATGCCTCGCGGCGCACTGCTGCCACATCGGGCGAACCCGGCAAGCGGCCTTCGGCGCTGGCGAAGAGATCGCTCACCGCGCGGCCGTTCCCGGTCTTTGCCACAGCAACGTTCATCACCAGATTCCTTACGCGGCATCCTCGAACTGGGCGTAGCCGGACGCTTCCAGCTCCAGCGCCAGGTCCTTGCCGCCGCTCTTCACGACGCGGCCCTTCGACATCACGTGCACGACGTCGGGCACGATGTAGTTCAGCAGCCGCTGATAATGGGTGATGACGACCATCGCACGCTTCGGCGAACGCAGTGCGTTGACGCCGTCGGCCGCGATGCGCAGCGCGTCGATGTCCAGGCCCGAATCCATCTCGTCCAGGATGCACAGGCTCGGCTCGAACAGCGCCATCTGCAGCACCTCGTTGCGCTTCTTCTCGCCGCCGGAGAAGCCGACATTGACGCCGCGCTTGAGCATGTCCTGCGGGATGTTCAGCGACTTCGAGACCTCGCGGACCTTCTTCAGAAAATCCGGCGTCGAATATTCGCTCTCGCCGCGCGCCTTGCGCTGCGCGTTCAGCGCGGTGCGCAGGAAGGTCATGGTGGCGACGCCCGGGATTTCGACCGGATATTGGAACGCCAGGAACACGCCCTTGGCGGCGCGCTCGTCCGGCGACATCTCGAGGAGGTCCTCGCCCTTGAACAGGATCTGGCCGTCGGTGACCTCATAGCCGGGCTTGCCGGCGATGACATGGGAGAGCGTCGATTTGCCGGAGCCGTTCGGCCCCATGATCGCGTGCACCTCGCCCTCGTTCACGGTCAGCGTCAGCCCGTGGAGGATCTCACGCTCCTCGACACGAACCTTGAGGTCTTTCACTTCAAGCAAAGGCATCTTGGTATCCAGTCTATTCAGATGATGTTGGAGCGCGCAAAGCGCGCCGCGAGGGTCGGTGTTAACCGACCGACCCTTCAAGCGAGATCGAAATCAGCTTCTGCGCTTCCACCGCGAATTCCATCGGCAGTTGCTGCAGCACGTCCTTGACGAAGCCGTTGACGACGAGGCCGACCGCCTCTTCCTGGCTGAGGCCGCGCTGGATGCAGTAGAACAGCACGTCCTCGGAGATCTTTGAGGTCGTCGCTTCGTGCTCGAACGTCGCCGAGGAGTTCTTGGCCTCGATGTACGGCACGGTGTGCGCACCGCATTTGTCGCCGATCAACAAGGAATCGCAGGCCGTGAAGTTGCGTGCGCCGGTCGCTTTCCGGTGCGCGGTGACGAGACCGCGATAGGTGTTCTGCGATTTGCCGGCAGCGATACCCTTGGAGATGATGCGGCTCGACGTGTTCTTGCCGAGATGGATCATCTTGGTGCCCGAATCGACCTGCTGGAAGCCGTTCGAGATCGCGATCGAGTAGAACTCGCCGCTGGAATTGTCGCCGCGCAAAATGCAGCTCGGATACTTCCAGGTGATCGCGGAGCCGGTCTCGACCTGGGTCCAGGAGATCTTGGAGCGGTTGCCACGGCAGTCGCCACGCTTGGTGACGAAGTTGTAGATGCCGCCCTTGCCTTCCGAATTGCCGGGATACCAGTTCTGCACCGTCGAATATTTGATCTCGGCGTCGTCATGCGCGACGAGCTCGACCACGGCGGCGTGCAACTGGTTCTCGTCGCGCTGCGGCGCGGTGCAGCCTTCGAGATAGGAGACGTAGGAGCCCTTGTCGGCGATGATCAGGGTGCGCTCGAACTGGCCGGTGTTGCGCTCATTGATGCGGAAATAGGTCGACAGCTCCATCGGGCAGCGTACGCCCGGTGGCACGTAGACGAACGAGCCGTCGGAGAACACCGCCGAGTTCAGCGTGGCGTAGAAATTGTCCGAGGTCGGGACCACCGAGCCGAGATACTTCTGAACGAGTTCAGGGTGCTCGCGGATCGCCTCCGAGATCGGCATGAAGATCACGCCGGCCTTCTTCAGCTCCGCCTTGAAGGTGGTCGCAACGGAGACCGAATCGAACACGGCATCGACCGCGATCTTGCGCTTGGCTGGATCTTCCTCGCCCACCTTCGGCTCGACGCCTTCAAGCATGGCGACTTCCCGCAAGGGGATGCCGAGCTTCTCGTAGGTCTTCAGGATCTCCGGATCGATCTCGTCGAGCGAGGTGACCGTCTTCTTCGGCTTCGGCGCCGCGTAGTAATAAAGGTCCTGGAAGTCGATCTTGGGATAGTCGACACGCGCCCAGGTCGGCTCCTGCATGGTCAGCCAGCGGCGATAGGCCTCAAGCCGCCACTGAAGCATCCAGGCGGGCTCGTTTTTCTTCGCGGAGATGAACTTGACGGTGTCTTCCGACAGCCCCTTCGGGGCCTTGTCGGACTCGATCAGGGTCTCGAACCCATAACGATACTGGTCGACGTCGATGCGCTTGACGCGCTCGACCGTCTCTTGGACGGCTGGCATTCTATCCTCCGCTCGCGGTTTCAAGGACCGCGGTGGATCAAACTCGGACGAGTATTACGATGTTTTTTGGCAGAAAGCACGGCTTAGAACCGTTCAAGCCGTGTTTCGTCGCTTAAGCTTTAAGTAGGGTATTACCGAGCTTTCGCCAAGCCTCTAACGCCCTATTGATGTCATCTGGTTCCGTGGACCAGCCCAGACTGAGGCGCACCGCTCCCTGGGCCACGGTGGCATCATACCCCATCGCCGAGAGCACGTGGGACGGCTGGACCTTCCCTGAGGAACAGGCGGAACCCGATGAGACGGCGATGCCTTCGAGGTCGAATCCGATCACGGCGGTCTCGGCCTTGAGCCCGCGTGCCGTGAACAGAACGGTATTCGGTAACCTCTTGACATCTTCGGCGAACACAGTTGCTCCCGCAATTCCGCGAAGGCCATTTCCCAAGCGATCCCTGAGGCTTGCCATCCGTTCCGCATCCTCAGGCAGAGTCTGAACAGCGGCTTTCACCGCAGCTCCAAAGCCGGCGATCCCAGCAACATTCTCGGTTCCCGCGCGCCGGTTCAGCTCCTGGCCCCCGCCCCGCAGCACCGGCTCGAGGCCCGCGATTCCCTCGGCCACGACCAGTGCGCCGACGCCCTTGGGGCCGCCGATCTTGTGCGCAGAAAAGGTCGCAAGGTCGGCACCTACCGCGTTAATATTGAACGCTATTTTGCCCAGCGCCTGGATCGCATCAACGTGCAGGAGGCCGCCGGCCTCGTGGACCAGCCCTGCCGCCTCGGCCACCGGCTGGAGCGCCCCGGTCTCATTGTTGGCTGCCATGATCGAGACCAGCGCCGGCGGGCCATCGGCGAGCAGTGTACGGAGGTGGTCGAGATCGACCAGGCCGGAGCGCGTGACCCTGATCTGGTCGATGCTGTCCGCCGGGAACCGCCCGCCTGCCAGGACTGAGGCATGCTCGATGGCAGAGACCAGCAGCCGCCGCACCGGTTCGCCCGATCGGAAGCGCAGGCCCGGCGACAGCGCCAGCGCATTGGCCTCGGTTCCAGCGGAGGTGAAAACGACATTCCGTGGCAGCGCGCCCACAGCCGCCGCCAGCGTGCTGCGTGCCTCCTCGACCAGCCGCCGCGCCTCCCGCCCCTCGGCATGAACAGAAGATGGATTGCCGATCAGCTCGTAAGCGGCCAGCATCGCTACGCGCGCTTCAGCGCGCAGCGGCGTGGTCGCATTCCAGTCGAGATAGACACGGCTTGGCATGGCGCCCTCTTAGCACCTTTTGTCCGCTCGCCAATCCGACGCCGCCGCAGATCAGGCCGGATGTTCCTGCGCGATCCCGGCGACGGAACGCGGCTCCCTCCGCAGCCCGAACAACGGACGCAGCCAGCCGATGCGACGCGCGACCTCGTAGGTCACCACACAGGTGAGCGCGGTGCCTGCAATCACGATTGTTGCTTCGCTTCCCGCAGACAGACCGCTGCCCCGCAGCATGTGCGCGATCACGATGATCGCGGTTTGATGCACGATGTAATAGGGAAATATCGCATCGGTCAGATAGCGGCGCACCGGGCCATCGGCCGTCAAATGCCGGCGCGCAAAGCCGAGCACGGCAACCATCGCAACCCACTGGTAGCAGCCATAGGCCGAACCGGCGATCGACCGGAGCATCGGCGATCGCGGGAACAGGCCGGCGTAAGCGAGGACAAAGACGGCGCAGCAAACGGCTGCCAGCACCAGCGCCACCCATCGTTGCCGCTCGATGTCGCGCCAGATGCCGCTCTCGCGCGCGAGCAGGAAGCCGATCAGGAAGCAGGTCGCGTAGTCGGCGTGATTGTACCAGTCGCCGAACAGCGCATGTGTCGACGGGAAGATCGGCGACAAAAACAGCCGCCAGGCGGAAAACAGCAGGCACGGCAGCACCAGCAGCCTTGGCCCGGCGAGCGCGGCCACGAGCCTCGCGCCGATCCGATCGGCGGCCGCCGGCCACAACGCCAGCACACCGGCCAGAGCCATGGTGTAGATCCAGAGATAGACCACGAACCAGAGATGGTTCCAGGTCGGCTGCGCGATGCAGGGATTCGGACAGAATTGCGCGCTGAAGGCCAGATAATGATGGACGTAGTAGTCGGCGAAACCGGCGGGATACCCGAGCGCTTCGACAATCTGCAGGTAGGATTGCGGCGGCACGATCACGAGCATGCCAAAGACCAGCGGAATCAGCAGCCGCACCGACCGCGCCCGGGCGAAGGCGGCGAGCCGCACCTTACCCAGCATGAAGCGGCTGGCGACCCCGGAGACGAGGAACAAGAGCGACAGCCGCCAGGGATTGAGCACCAGCATCGCCGGCTCGAGAAAGGTCAGCCGGTGCTCGCTCTTGATGTGAAAGCCCCAGGACACGTAGAGCATGCCGACGTGGTAGAAGATCAGCAGGCCGAAGGCTAAAATCCGCACCCAATCCAGATCGATGCGTCGTTCCGAACCTGATGCTTGCTGTGGTGTTGACATGGGTCTCTGCTCCCTAGGCTCTCGATATCAGCGGTTTTGCGGCCATGGCTGACGGCCAAAATGCTTCGGAAACGGAGCACGTCGAGGCGGTTTGGGATCAGAACCGAACGCGAGGGGACGAGGCGTCGCCCTCAGGGACGAGCGGTTGGCGCGGCGGGATCAGCGGCGACTGGACGACGTTCGCTGCGATCGCCGCCATTGCCCTGGCCATCGGCATCGTCAATGCGCTCTCCGGCGCCCAGGACGCGGCCTGGCGCGGCGACAGCGCCGATATCGGCCGGCGCCTGTTCTGGGAGATGACAAGCATTGTCGTCATCCTGGCCTTGGTCCCGATCCTGATGCTGTCGGTCCGGCGCATGCGCCGGACGACGGGCCTCGCGGCGCGGATCGGAATGGCAGCCGCCGCCCTGCTCGCCTTCTCGGCCCTCCACATTGCCGGCATGGTCGGCTTGCGAAAGCTCATGCTCTGGCTCGCGGGCAGCACCTACGACTTCCATGTCTCGCTGGCCTCAATCCTCTACGAGTTCCGCAAGGATGCGGTGACCGCATTGCTGATCGGGGCAACGCTCTGGCTGATGGACAGCCGCCGCGAGCTGCGCAGGGCCGCACAACACGCCCTGTCCATGCCGGCCGCCCCTCAGGAGGAGCAAGCATCTCCCGATCTGATCTGGCTCCGCGACGGCACCAGCCGGATTCGCGTCGCGCCGCGCGACATCCTCTGGGTTGCCTCCGCCGGCAACTACATCGAATACAGCCTTGCCAACGGCACCCAGCACCTGATCCGGGGCACACTGGCGGCGACCGAAAGCGAGCTCGCCCGTTTCGCCATCGTGCGCGTTCACCGGACGCGGCTGGCCAATCTCGACCGGGTCAGTGGCGTCGACTTCAAGCCGTCAGGGGATTTCGAGCTCACCTTCGACAACGGCAAGACGCTCGGCGGCAGCCGCCGTTACCGGCCGACGGTCGCGTCCCTCGGGGGCCGGGCCGCGTCCGCGTGAATCGTTCGCTGGGTCACCCAATGGCGGATAAATGATCGTGATTCCAATCGGTTGCCGCGACAAACGCGCGAACGGCCATCGCCTGTTCGGCGCCGACCGCCATTGGGGCGAGACCGCCATGACCGACTAAGCTCTTGAGTGCATTGGCAGATGTCGAAGATGCTTGCTTTTTGCCCCGCAGCCTATGTTAGAACGCGCTCCGTCAAGTCACCGCGCGCCGTCTGCGCATCACCGCGAGGCGCACGCCTTCTCATCCTTCCATTCGCGCTTTCGTCGGCATCTGCCGATGAGGCCACAATCGGTTGATTGTGCCAAGGACCCGCTCTCCAGCAAATCAATCAAGAGATCATCGATGCCTGAAGTCATTTTTGCCGGCCCCGCTGGCCGTCTCGAAGGCCGCTATCACCCGGCCAAGCAGAAGAACGCGCCGATCGCGATGATCCTGCATCCCCATCCGCAGTTTCACGGCACGATGAATCATCAGATCGTGTACCAGTGCTACTACGCCTTCGCGCATCGCGGCTTCTCGGTGCTGCGCTTCAACTTCCGCGGCGTCGGCCGCAGCCAGGGCTCGTTCGACCACGGCACCGGCGAATTGTCGGATGCGGCGGCAGCCCTCGACTGGGCGCAGACCATCAACCCTGAGGCGCGCGCCTGCTGGGTTGCCGGCTTCTCTTTCGGCGCCTGGATCGGCATGCAGCTTTTGATGCGCCGCCCCGAGGTCGAGGGTTTCATCTCGATCGCGCCGCCGGCCAATCTCTACGACTTCTCGTTCCTCGCGCCGTGCCCGTCCTCCGGGCTGATCGTGCATGGCGAGAAGGATGCGGTGGTGCCGCCCAAGGACGTCAACACGCTGGTCGAGAAGCTGAAGACGCAGAAGGGCATCGTGATCGACCAGCAGGTCATCCCCGGCGCCAACCATTTCTTCGACGCCAAGCTCGAGCCGCTGATGGAAACCATCACGGCCTATCTCGACATGCGTCTCGCCAACGTGCGGTAAGGGCAAGAATGACATGGCCGCGTTTGTAGCCCTGCTGCGCGCGGTCAATGTCGGAGGCACCGGCAAGCTGCCGATGACCGAGCTCAAGGCGATGTGTGAACAGCTCGGCTTCGCTGCCGTGCGCACCTACATCGCCAGCGGCAATGTGGTCTTCAGCAGCCGCAAAACGGAATCCGCCATCAAGGCCGCGCTGGAAAAACGCCTGCACGCTTACGCTGGTGCGCCAGTGGGCGTGCTCGTGCGCAGCGCTGCCGAGATGGCAGAGGTTCTGGCCGCCAATCCGTTTCCAAAGATGGCGCCGAACCGCACGCTCGCGATCTTCCTCGACAAGGCGCCGCCCGCGGACACCCTCGCCGGAATTCGCGGCCAGAAGAACGAAGAGGTCAAGCTCGGCCGCCGCGAGATCTACGTTCATTACGGCGATGGCATGGGAACGTCAAAACTCATGATCCCCGCCGGCAAGACCGGCACCGCCCGCAACATGAACACCATCGCCACCCTGGCGAAGATGGCCGCGGAGCTCTAGGCCAGCTTGAGCGCGACGATCCCCATCAGCACAAGTGCGATGCCCGCAAGCTTCATTGCGCTCAACGTCTCCCCGAACAGCACTACGCCCATCAAAAAAGTGCCGGCGGCGCCGATACCGGTCCACACCGAATAGGCGACGCCGACCTCGAGCACTTTCAAGGCGCGTCCGAGCAGGAAGACGAAAGCCCCGAGCAGCACGAGCGAGACGATGCTCCAGCCCGCCCGCGTGTACCCGTCCGCGTATTTCATCGAGATCGCCCAGCCGACATCGAGCGCGCCGGCAATCACCAGCATCAGCCAGGCCACCGACTGTGACATGCACTCAGGCCGCAAGCTTGAGCAAATGCGCGTCGTGGCGAACGAGGAACGCGCGCAGTAATTGCGGATAGTCCTCGCCGACCGCCGTGCGCACGCTCGGTCGCTTCGCGAGTTCCGCGCGCCAGGCACGCACCTTCGGCACATCGCGGAAAATGCCATGCTCGGTCAGCTCGTCAAACAGATCGAAATAGCGGAAGACCGGCGCGAACACCGCATCGACGAGGCTGAACGCGCTGCCGGCGAAGAACGGGCCAGCCCCGAGCGCGACTTCGACCCGCGCGAATTTCGAAGCGAGCGCCTGGCGCTTGCTCTCGAATGTCGCCGGATCCGTTGTTGTCTCCAGGCCCCAGAGATCGCCGAGAATCGCTGAGCCGAACTCCATCCACGCGCGGTGCTCGGCACGCTTCAACGGATCGGCGGGATGCAGCCTCGTACCCCCCTGCGTCTCCTCGATGTACTCGCAGATCACGTTGCTCTCGAACAGCGCGACCTCGCCCTTATCCGTCGTCACAACGAGCACCGGCACCTTGCCGAGCGGCGACAGCTTTAGGAACCAATCCGGCTTGTTGGCGAGATCGATGTCGATCCGCTCGAACGGCACGCCTTTCTCCTTCAGCGCGATCACGGCGCGCTGCACGTAGGGACAAAGCTTGTGGCTGATCAGTTTCAGTGAAGCGGTCATGGCAATGATCCCGGCGGTTAGATGCAACTGCATCCAAATATAGATGCACTTGCATGGAGCCGTCAAGCCGGATGCATTCGCATCAACCATCCGTGACCTGGGCCACCACGCTCAAGGCCGCGCGATCACCCCGCCGGTCATCGGCATCGGCACGCCCGTGGTGGCCGGATAGGACAGCGGCAGGCCCTTCAGGCCGCGGGCGGCGAGGAAGCCGAAGGCCTGCGCCTCGATGGCATCGGAGGCCCAGCCAACTGTTTCGGCGGCCTCGACGGTGGCCGTTCCGACCCGCTCCCGCAGCATCCGCAGCATGGTGAGGTTACGCGCGCCGCCGCCGCAGACGATCCAGCTGCGCGGGCGCCGCGGCAGCAGCGGAATGACGCGCGCGATCGCCGCCGCGGTGAAGGCCGTGAGTGTCGCGGCGCCATCGGCCGGCGCCACGTCGCCGAGCTTCAAGGCGGCGAAATCGTTGCGATCGAGCGATTTCGGCGGCGGGCTTGCGAAGAACGGCAGCTCCAACGCTCGCGCGATCCAGTCTTCATCTGCGTTGCCGAGCGCCGCGAACTTGCCCTCCGCATCGAACGCCTGGTTCATAATGCGATACATGAAATCGTCGAGCAGCGCGTTGCCGGGCCCGGTGTCGCAGGCGATCAGCGTGTCGTTGCCGTCGATATAGGTGATGTTGGAGACGCCGCCGATATTGACCACGACGACCGGCCCCTCGCGGTCCAGCGATTGCGCCAGCGCCCGGTGGTAAACAGGCACGAAAGGCGCCCCCTGCCCGCCCGCCTCGACGTCGGCGGCACGGAAGTCGTACATCACGGGAATATGGATCGCCTTGGCCAGTGCCGGCGCATCGCCAATCTGGACCGTCAGCCGCCGCTCGGGCCGGTGCAGCACGGTCTGGCCGTGGAAGCCGACGATGTCGATGTCCTCAGGCCTCATCCGGTTCTGGGCGACGAAGGCGGCGACCGCCTCGGCATGGGCGCGGGTCACCACCCGCTCGGCCTGGCCCAGAATGCCCGGCCGGGCATCGCGTTGCGCCAGGTTCACCGCCTCGCTCAGCGCCTGGCGCAGCAGATTGCGCTCCGCCGGGTTGTAGGGCCGGTAGCCTGATGGTCCGAACGCCTTGACCTGCTTTCCGTCGGTTTCGATCAGCGCGACGTCCACCCCGTCCAGCGAGGTGCCGCTCATCATACCGAGTGCCGTCAACATCATGGGATCAGCGTCCTCAAACACCCCCTCCGGCATGCCGATCTTGTGCCAGAGGGACACATCTTATAATGCCACAGCGCCAAGTGGCGGGCGGCAATCGAGTTCCAGCGGAAGACCCTTAAATTGCTCCCAAAACAGTAAACCAAGAATTGTCAGGCACGCCGACAGATGACTGCATTTAAATCGGATTTCCTCAACACGCTAAGGGAACGTGGATTCATCCACCAATGCTCCGATTTCGAGGGGCTGGACGCGCTCGCCGCCAAGGGCGAAGCGACTGCCTATGTCGGCTACGATTGCACCGCCCGCTCGCTGCACATCGGCAACTACCTGACCATGATGATGCTGCATTGGCTGCAGCAGTCCGGCAACAAGCCGATCACGCTGATGGGCGGCGGCACCACCATGGTCGGCGATCCCTCCGGCAAGGACGAGACGCGCGCGATCCGCACCGTTGCCGAGATCGAGGCCAACAAGGCATCGATCCGCGGCGTGTTCGCGAAGGTGTTGAAATACGGCGATGGCAAGAGCGACGCCATCATGCTCGACAATGCGGAGTGGCTGACCAAGCTGAACTGGATCGAGATGCTGCGCGATGTCGGCCGGCATTTCTCGGTCAACCGCATGTTGACCATGGACTCCGTGCGCCTGCGCCTCGAGCGCGAGCAGGAGATGAGCTTCATCGAGTTCAACTACATGGTCTGCCAGGCCTATGACTTCGTCGAGCTCGCCAAGCGCACCGGCTGCAAGCTGCAGATGGGCGGCTCGGACCAGTGGGGCAACATCATCATGGGCGTCGATCTCGGCCGCCGCATGGGCACGCATCAGCTGTTCGCGCTGACGACGCCGCTGCTGACCACCGCATCGGGCGCCAAGATGGGCAAGACCGCGCAGGGCGCGGTGTGGCTCAACGCCGACCAGTTCTCGCCTTACGATTTCTGGCAGTATTGGCGCAACACCGAGGATGCCGACGTCGGCAAATTCCTCAAGCTGTTCACGACGCTGCCGATGAGCGAGATCAAGAAGCTCGAGGCGCTCGGCGGCTCCGAGATCAACGAGGCCAAGAAGGTGCTGGCAACGGAAGCGACCGCGCTGCTGCACGGCCGCGACGCCGCCAATGAAGCGGCCGAGACCGCGCGCCGCACGTTCGAGGAAGGCGCACTCGCCGAGAGCCTGCCGACGGTGGAAATTCCGCGCGGCGAGCTGGAGGCCGGGCTCGGCGTGCTCAACGCCTTCGTCAAGGCTGGCCTCGTTGCGTCCAACGGCGAAGCGCGGCGCCAGATCAAGGGCGGCGGCCTGCGCGTCAACGACGTCGCAGTCACCGACGAGAAGATGACGCTCTCGCCGGGCAGTCTGACACCGGAAGGCGTGATCAAGCTGTCCTTCGGCAAGAAGAAGCACGTCCTCATCAAGCCTGCATAGGCGTATGAGCTTTTGATGCTTGTCAGGGCGCGCGGATGCGCGCTCCCTGACGGGCAATGGATCAGAACACGCCCAGGGAAACGTCGGCGACGGCGAGCAAGGATGGCGTCGCGGCGACGCCGGAAGGCGCCGTGCGCATCGCACTCACCGTGCTCGCGCTCTGCTTCACGCTGGCGGTTCTCGGCCGCGGGCTCGGCGACAGTTTTACGGTGTTCCTCAAGCCGATCTCGGAGAGTTTCGGCTGGGATCGCGCGCAGATCGTTTCGGTCTATTCGCTCACCTGGCTTGCGAGCGGCCTCACCGCCCCCTTCGTCGGACGGCTGTTCGATCATTCGGGACCACGCATCGTCTATGCGCTCGGTCTGCTGCTACTCGGCGCGGCATTCCTGATCGCGGCGCACGCCCAGCATCTCTGGCAGTTCCAGCTCTCGATCGGCCTGTGCGTCGGCATTGGCGTTGCCTTCATCGGCGTCGTGCCGAACTCGATCCTGCTCGGCCGCTGGTTTGGACCACGGCTGCCGACCGCAATGTCCGTGGTTTATTCGGCGATGGGCGGCGGTGTGCTGGCGCTGTTGCCGGCCTCGCAGCTCCTGATCGATCACATCGGCTGGCGCGACACCTACCAGCTGTTCGGCTTTGCCGCATTGGGGCTGCTGGTGCCGCTGCTGCTGCTGCCGTGGCGGCTGTTCGCCGCGGGCTCGCCTTACGTCACCAAGAAGACCGACCCTGATTTTGTCGACAACGGCTGGACACTGCTCGGCGCGATGCGCCACCACGCCTTCTGGGCGCTGTTCTCGACCTTCTTCTTCACCGCCGTCGGCATGTACGCGATCGCGGCCCAGATCGTGGCCTATCTGATCGACGCCGGCTTCCCGCCGCTGCAGGCCGCGACCGCCTGGGGCTTTTCCGGCGTCGTGCTGGTGTTCGGCATGCTGGGTGTCTCCGCGCTCGACGGCCTGATCGGGCGCCGGCCCTCGGTGCTCCTGAGCTACGCGATCTCGATCCTCGGCATCGTCCTGCTCTGGCTATTGCAATACGCGCCGAACATCTTCCTGCTCACCGGCTTCGTCGTCTGCTTCGGCAGCATGATGGGCTCGCGCGGTCCACTGATCAGCGCCACCGCGATGCGGATCTTCCAGGGCAAGCGCGTCGGTACCATCTACGGCACGATCTCGATCGGCAGCGGCATCGGCTCGGCCTTCGGCTCCTGGAGCGGCGGCCTCATCCACGACGTCACCCACGGCTACAATGCGCTGCTCGCCTTCGCACTTGCGAGCGTGGTCCTCGGCATGATTCCATTTCTGATTGTACCGGCCTTGCGGCGCTAGGTCTCCCGGAGGTAACCTGCACTCATTCGAGTCACCGGGGAACTACGGGCGGGCACCGCGCGTAGATGCTTAAAAAATGCAGGCGACGCGCGGCTGAAATCACAGCCTGCGGTGTTTTGTCCGACATGACAAAAATGTCAGCGCAAATTGACCTGGCGCAGCTTGCAGGGCGGAACCGAATGCGGTCCTAGTCGCAGCCATTGGATGGAGGGCACAACCCAATGAACTTTACCTATCTCTCTCGCTTTCAACCGGTTCTCTTGAGCCTGTTCCGCTTTGTCACCGGACTGCTGCTGTTCCAGTACGGCGTGGCCAAGCTGTTCAAGTTTCCGGTTCTCCCCTACTTCGCCGACATCCCGCCGCTGATCTATGTCGCCGGCACGCTCGAGCTGGTGCTCGGCGCGACACTGATGCTCGGCCTGTTCACGCGGCTCACGGCCTTCATCCTGTCGGGTGAAATGGCCTTCGCCTACTTCATGGGCCACATGCTCAAGACCGGCACGCCGGTTTTCCTGCCGCTGCTCAATGGCGGCACCGCCGCGATCCTGTTCTGCTTCGCCTGCCTCTACATCTCGGCAGCGGGCGGCGGCTCGGTCAGCGTCGATGCGCTGATCGGCAAGGAAAGCGAGACACCGGACGGTGCCTTCGCGCGGCGCTGACGCGCAACCGATCAACGGAAAGAGAAGCGGCGCCTGCGACAACAGCGGCGCCGCTTTTTTATCGCGGGCCCAGCACGTTCCAGATCAGTGCGAGCACAGCCATCAGCAGCACGAACATGATGATGCGGTGGAGAAATCTGGTCACTAACGCCGCGCGAGGCTGCAACCGTTCGACAGCTGTCTAGCCGATACCGTCGAGCCATCGTTGGATTGCGACGACGGCAGCTCGTCGATCGGTGTGTTCTGCTTGCCTGTGTTGAACTCCATGATCTTCCGGGTCACGCCGGGAAACATCGCCGAGATGGGATTCACACGCATCACGGGCGCAGCCGGCGTGCCGATGACCTCGTAGGTCACACCGATCAGTCCCTCCTTGTCGCCAGCACCGAGGAACAACCCGAGCACCGGAATCTGTCCGAACATGTTGTTCAGGCCGTACATCGGCACGAAGGTGCCGCTCATGCACACCTGATTGCCGGGATAGTCGATCGAACCCTCGATGGTGGCGCCGATCATCGGGCCCTTGACGACGCCGTCGCGGATCGTGAGTGCGCCGTTCTGCCGGGTGAACTCGGCACGCAGTGCGGTGAAGGAGACGCCGTTCTGCGCGCCATTAGGGGCACCCGCCGCGACGCGATCAAGCTGATCCATGCCCTTGACAGCGAAGTCGCGGACATTGATCAGCCCTTCCCTCGCCGTAGGCTCCGACGTCGGCGGCTCCATCGCAACCACCATCTGGCCACCGAAGACCTTGTTGGTGGTGTCGGTAAACTTCAGCAGCGATCCTGCGTCGTTGGTCTGGAGATAGATCACCTCGCGGCTGCCCTGCGCACGCCCGCCGCGCAAGTCCGCAGCGACCGGCGTGTTTTGGCCAACCCGGCCGCTCAGCGTGAATGCCTTGATGGCCCCCGCACGCCTCGACATCTTGGCGTCGACGCTTCGCATTGTCTCGCCGTTGAATCCTGCGACCGTCCCGAGCTTCACATCAATGTCGAAATCGACGTTCTTCATCTTGCTCTTGCTGTCGTCCTTGGAATTGCCTGAGATCGCCGACTTCAGGAAGCCGCGGCCGTCGAACACGTCGCCGCGCATGGTGCCCCTGACCACGCCGTCCTGACCGCGCTCCACCTTGAGCGACGTCTTGTCACCGTCGGACGGCGAATAGACCGGGAAGTTCGCGTTCATGAGGTCGCCGTTCGGGTCGACTTCGAGCGAACCCTTGATCGAGGCGCCGCCGCCTTCGATGACGATGTCCTCGAGCCGCGTCGATTGCGCCGTCGGCACCACCTTGAACGTCGCCTTGCTCGTCTTGCCCGGCAGCTTGACCCAGCCGGGCAGGATGTTGTCGAGCTTGACCGAGGTGAGGTCAGCCTCGATGCCGAGCTTCGTCGTCTGCTCGGGGCCGCCGGCGATCTTCCCCGACACCTTGACCGGCACCGATCCGCTGACGGCAGGACTGAGATCGAAACCGAGCCGTGCGCGGCTGGCGTCATCCAGCGTCGTCTGGAGCTTGACGTCGGCATCGCCATCGGTCGCCTTGCGATAGTCGAGCGAGGCCGCCTGCCCGTTGATCTTGACGTCGCCCTTGACCTGGTAACCCCCGTTGTTGGCGACGATCTTGAGATTGTTGGCCTCGAGCTTCTGGTTCATCACCAGCTTTTCGGCACTGAAGCCGTTGAGATCGGCGGTGACAGCATAGACGGTGTCCGCCTTGGTCAGCTCGCCTTTGACCGGCAGGCCAAGCTGGATGTTCGCCGTGAACGTGCCCTTGCTGGTGTTGGGGTCGACGACGGTCGACGACAGATCGCTCAGCCGATCATTGGACAGCATTTCGGCCGCCGCCGGCACCGGACCTTCGACGCGGAAGCGCGTCCGCGAGGGCGACGGCTTTGGCGCCATGTCGGGTACCTCGAAGGTGAAATCCGAGATCGTGATCTTGCGGCCCGCGGGCGTGTCGGCAATGCCTTGGCCGATATTCACGGTGGCCGTGCGTCCCGTTACGTGCGCCTTGAGATCGGCGTCATGCACGACAGGCATGCCGTCCACCGGGCGAACCGTGACGCCGCTCGCCACGATGTTGACCGACAGGCCGTCGTCGGGAATCGGCGGTCCCTTGCGCGGAAGGTTGCGCGTCGGCGAGTTGACCCCGACCTCGATACGCTGAAGCGTGCCGCGCTCGATCCGCTCGATCACCCATTGGCGCAATTCGGGCACGACCAGCGTCGGCCACATCCGCTTCAAGGCGGAGGCCGACATCGGCGTTCCCGCAAAGCCGAGCGTCAGGCGCGGCTCACCGGAATAGTCGATCGCACCAGTGCCGGCGACGCCGATCTCGCCATTGGAGATATCGGCCTGCGTCAGCAGCATGCGCTTGTGATCGGTGTCGAAGCGGAAGCCGATCGCGATGCGGTTGAAGACGAGCGGCGGCTCGTTGTCGATGCCGCCAAGCAGGATCGAACCGCCGCTGAAGCCGAGCTGCCAATCGTTTACGGTGCCGTTGGGCGGCTCGAGATGGGCCAGCAGTGTCAGCCGGTTCGCGCCCGAAAGGATCTTGAACGGCGCGACCAGAACCCGTCGATTGGCATCCCATTCGATGTTGATCTCGGCCGAGTCGATCGCCATCGGATAGTCGGGCGTATCGGTGTCGATGATGTTGCCCGCGCCGATCGTGACCTTGCCGCGGAAGAACGTCGGCACGCCGTCGCGGCCGAGCTCGCCTTTCAGCTCGCCGGTCAGCGGCAGGTCGGCCGTATAGGTCAGGTCCTTGACGCGCAGCGCGAGCAGGATGTTCGAGGTCGAGACCTTGTCGGCGCGGATGTCGACCGAACGCACACCATTCTCGCTGGGTCCGATCGTGGCGCGCAGCGACCACGGGCGCGCGCCCTCCTCGCCGAGGCTGAGCGCCACACCGCCCTGGCTGGGCCGGCGCAGGCTGAGCGTGATGTTCTCAAACGCCCATTTGCTGCCGCGCTGCTGGTCGTCGACGATCAGATTGCCGTTCTTGAGACCGATCTCATTGAGGTTCTGGCCGTCGAGGCCGGTCATGCTCAGGCTGTCGAGCCAGTCGAGGCCCTGAAGAATGCCGCTCTGCGCGGCGGGTTGAGGGGCGGCCTGCGATCCGTCCGGCGTTGCGGGCGCCATCCCGAACGGCGGCGGCGGCACGCCGTTACGCGGGAATGTCGGCGGCAGCCCCGCTTCCTTCTTGGACGCGACGCCGGTTGCCAGCGGCTTCGCGGTGTCGCCGGCTGACACCGTGACGGTGCCATCGGGCGCGATCCGGATGGCCAGTTCGGCATCGACGAGGTTGAGGCTTTCGGCGCGCAGACGACCAGTGAGGAGTGCGGCTCCCGACAATCTCACCTCGGCCTTCGGCGCACTGGCGACGATGGCATGGTCATGGTCACGAACGATGATGTCTCTGATGCGCACGGCGATCCGGACGCGCCCCGCGCGCTCGATCTGGGTGCCGCCGACCTCCACGGTGTTGCCGTGGCCGATATTGTCCTCGATGGCGGCGGCGAGCCAGGGCGTCGCCATGTCGAGATTGATCGGACCTGCGCCAAGGCGCCACCACAGCGCGCCAAAGCAACCGACGAAGATGACGATCAAGGTGCCGAGGACAACGGCCATTCGCCGCAGCCAGCGGCTGCTCGGCAGCACCCGCCTGAACGCCGAAGAATCCCCACCGACGCGAAAGCGCGAGTTGGAACGCGACAACAGGCGGCGTGCGCGGTGGCCCGCCTCCTCTTCCTGGTCCTGATCCCAGTCGGCCTCGTCCCATTCCGGCTGCTCGTGATGGCCGGCGTGTCGATCGAAATCCCGATTGTGATCCTGGGTGTGATCTTGGGGCGACCTATTCCTTGCCATTGCCTCTCGATACAGGCGCCCGTCGTAGGACTGAGCGCCGCCGGGACCGCAGTCATCGACGGGTACAGATGCTCCCCGCCCCGGCACTGCCGCCATACCTCTGATGTTCCTGCTGTTCGTCATTTCGCCCCGGGAGCGCGTTCAACGAGCAGTGGGGTGGTGCGTGGAATTCCTTGTAACCATACTCCGTCGCCGCCAAAATTGCCCAGCCGAGGGCGCGAATCCGGCACACCGGACGAGAGCTGCAATACCGCTTTGGTTGACCCGCCGAAAGCGACGAAAGGAAGGCGTATGTCCAAGAAATCCCGAAAGAAATCGTCCAAAACGCCCTCCGGCAGTCCGACCGCTAAAAAGAAGCCCCTGAAAACACGGGCAGCGACTCAAACACGCAGCGCGAAAACACAGCCGGCATCGGCAGGCAAATCAGCCAAGACCGGCGCCAAGGCAGGCACCAAGGCAGCATCGCATAAGGCCGCATCGAAACGGTTAAAATCTTCTGAAAAGGCCGCCAAACCCGCTGTGTCGTCGCCGGCCGTTTCGGCGACGTCTCTGTCCGCGGGCCAGAAGGCCCCCGCGTTCCGCCTGCCCCGCGACGGCGGCGATGTCCTCACGCTGGCGGACTATGCCGGTCAGAAGCTCGTCCTGTTTTTCTACCCCCGGGCCGACACGCCGGGCTGCACGCGCGAGGCGATCGACTTCACGCGGCTCAAGGCGGAGTTCACGGCCGCCGGCACCGCGGTGCTGGGCGTTTCGGCCGATCCGTTAAAGGCCCAGGAGAAGTTTCGCGACAAGCACAGCCTCGGCATCCCCCTGATCTCGGACGAACAACATGAGATGCTGGAGGCCTACGGCGCCTGGGGCGAAAAATCCATGTATGGCAAGACCTTCCTTGGGATTCTTCGTACCACGGTGCTGATCGGGGCCGATGGCAAGGTGGCCAGGATCTGGCGCAATGTCCGGGTCGACGGCCACGCCGACGAGGTGCTGGCCGCGGCAAGAAGTCTTTAACCAGCCCGTTAAAATCGAGCGTTCCCGTTTCCGGAAAATTAACCATGACCGGCCCAGATTGCTGCGGCAGTTAAGCCGCAAGGAACCGTTCCGACCGGCGCGGGAGTGCCGATGTCGAAAAGTTCTGCCCAATATTCGCAGTACCCCCAGCATCATCCGCACGACCACGGACGGTCCTTTCCCCGCCGCCCCGCGCCCGCGGTCGCTGCAGCGATTCCCCTCGCCGCGACCGACGACGCCTACACCATCGTGCATCACGGCAAGCAGGTCCGGCTCGGACCCGTGGTGTTCTGGATCGTGGTCGGTACCGTTGTTCTGCTCGGACTCTGGTCGGCGGCAACCGCCACCTATTTCGCGTTCCGCGACGACGTCCTGACCCGGCTGATCGCCCGCCAGGCCGAGATGCAGTACGCCTATGAAGACCGCATCGCCGAGCTGCGCGCCAAGGTCGACCGCACCACCAGCCGGCAGCTGCTCGACCAGGAACAGTTCGACCAGAAGCTCGACCAGATCATGAAGCGCCAGACGGCGCTGGAGTCTCGGGCCACGGCGCTCGGCGCCATGCCCGACGTGACCGGATCAATCCCCCGCGTGGCGCCGCAGCGTGGCGAGGCGAGCCAGTCGACCCAGGGCACGCCCAAACCGTCGCCGATCAGTGACACCGTGATCTTCGTGGCGCCGCCTGACCGCGAAGCGCGGCTCGAATCGCGCGCCCCGGCCGTGATCGCCCCGCCGGTCAATCAATTCGCCAAGAACCAGGGCTTTGACAATGTCGTGGTCCGGCTGACGAACTCGCTCGATCAGGTCGAACGCCGCCAGGTCGCAGCGCTCAACGCCGTCGAGGAAGGCATGGATTCGCGTATGCGGCGGATGCGCGGCGTCGTCAGCGATCTCGGCCTGAACCTCGCCAGCCTTGAGGCCGCTGCGCCACGCGCGCCGATGGGCGGCCCCTTCGTGCCGGTGAAGCTCACGGCGAACGCCGGCCCCTTCGAGAAGCAGCTCTATCGCATCAACACCACCCGCGCCGAGATGGACCGGCTCAATCGCACGCTGGCGCAGGTGCCTTATCGCAAGCCCGTCGTCGGCGAAGTCGAATTCACCTCCGGCTTCGGCGTGCGCAGCGATCCCTTCCTCGGCCGGCCGGCGATGCACACCGGTCTCGATTTCCGCGCCGCGACCGGCGATCCCGCACGCGTCACCGCCAACGGCAAGGTTGTCTCGGCCGGCTGGTCCGGTGGTTACGGCCGCATGGTCGAAGTCGATCACGGCAACGGGCTATCGACCCGCTACGGCCATCTCTCCGAGATCAACGTCAAGGTCGGCGAGATCGTCAGAATCGGCCAGGTCATCGGCCTCGTCGGCTCGACCGGACGTTCAACCGGTCCGCATCTGCACTATGAGACCCGCATCGACGGCGAAGCCGTCGACCCGCAGAAGTTTTTGCGTGCCGGCGTTCGCCTGAGCGCGGGCTAAGTCCGCGCGTCGGCCCTTGGCGCCGTCCGTCAGCCCTCCCTGACTATTGGCCGTGTTCGTGGCCGACCTCGCCGGTGATGACGTCGCCGAACGGCTCCCAGGTCTGCCCGTTGAAGCGCATCAGCTGCATCTGCTCGATCGGGAAGTAATCGTCCGGCGACGTGTTGACCATGATGCCGGGCATCATCATGTCGCTGTGGAAATTCTTCAGGTTCGCCGCCTGCCGCATGACGTTCTCGCGCGTGAGATTGTCGCCGCATTGCTTCAGCACCTGCACCATCGCCTCGGCCTGAACATAGCCATAGACGTTGTTGGCGTTGGTCTTGTCGCCTTCGGGGTAATATTTGTCCATGAAGTCGCGCCATTTCACCACCGCAGGATCCTTGTCCCAGGTCGGATCCGTCGGCTCCTTCAGATAGATGGTCGAGATGATGTCCTTGGAATATTCCAGCCCGGCTGGCTTCAGAACCGAAGCGACCGAGGTCGCCGTGTTCGCAAGGAAGAATTTCGGCTTCCAGCCGAGTTCCCCCACCTTGCGGATTGCCTGCGCCGAGCCCTTTGGCGCGGCCCATGAAAAGAAGATGTCGGCGCCGGAATCGTGCAAGGCGACGATTTGCGAGTCGATCGAGGGATCGCTGACCTCGTAGGACTTGTCGGCGATGATCATGCTGGCCTTGTCGCCAAGGCCGTCCTTCAAGCCCTTGAACTGGTCCTTGCCGGCGTCGTCGTTCTGCCAGAATACCGCGATCTTGCCGGTCGGGAATTTGTCGAGGATGTACTTTGCGTAGATACGCCCCTCGCTCTGGTAGTTGGGCTGAAAGCCCATCGTCCACGGAAAGTTCTTGGGGTCGCCGAACTTGGTGCCGCCGGAGGCAACGAAGAGCTGCGGCACGCGCTTGGCGTTCATGTACTTCATGATCGCGGAGTTCGAGGGCGTGCCGAGCGCCTGGAAGATCAGCAGCACCTCATCGCTCTCGACCAGCTTGCGCGCCTGCTCGATCGCCTTCGGCGGCGAATAGCCATCGTCATAGCTGATGAAATTGATCTTGCGGCCGTTGATGCCGCCCTGATCGTTGATCATCCTGAAGAATGCCGCCTCGGTCCTGCCGATCACGCCATAGGACGACGCCGGCCCGCTATAGGGCATGATGTTGCCGATCTTGATTTCGGTGTCGGAGGCGCCCGGGTCGTATGACTTCTGCGCCAAAGCCGGTGTCGTGGCCAACGCTCCGGCAACAAGCATGGCGAGGGCAGCAAGGTGTTCGCGACGACCCGGCATCGGTCTCTCCCCAATTTGGTAGTCTTGTTTTGTGGAGAGTGTCGCAAGGCGGCCTGCGACTGGCAAGCGGCAGGATTTTCCGCGCAGTGAAACGGTGGCCGGGGAACTTAACCGACGCGCTGCAACATTGTCAGCGCCCGTCCGTCGATCACAATCAGCGCGCTGCCGATGACGATCGCACCTATGATCTCGCGCATGGAGATCGGCTCGTCCAGCACCAGCCACCCCAGAAGGATCGCGGTGACAGGAATAAGCAGCGTCACCAGCATGACGTTTGTTGCGCCGGAGCGTCGTATGATCTGAAAGAACACGATATAGGCGAGTGCGGTCGAGAGCGCGGCAAGGCCGAGCACGGCAAGCCAGGTCGTCAGGCCTGGCATCGGGTGGCGCCACGGCTGCTCGACAACACCGGCAACGATTGCCATCATTACCGTCGATGCCATCAGCTGAAACGCGGCCGTCCCCAGAGGCGGAGAGTCTTTCAACAGCCGCCGCGCGGCAAGCGCCGCAAAGCCATAGCTGAGCGCACCGCCAAGGCAAAGCAGGATGCCGATCCCCTGCCCGCTTCGCGTCTCGATCCCCCAGCCGCGCAAGATGATCACGCCGGCGAGGCCAAGCGCGACGCCAGCCACCCGCCGCGCCTGCAACGCCTCTTCACCTGCCGCCGCCATCACCATCACCGTGAACAGCGGCGTGGTCGCATTGAGGATCGAGGCCAGTCCGCTCGGAATGAGGGTCTGGCCGGCCACGATCAGCGAGAACGGAATGACGTTGTTGAGCAGTCCTATCGCGAGGAACGGCGTCCAGCCGGTGACGCCCTTGGGAAAGCTGATCCCCTGCATGCGCAGCAGCGGCAATAGCATCGCCGCGCCGAGGACCACGCGCAGGAACACCAGCGTCAGCGGCGGCAATTCACGTAGCGCAGCCCCATTGAAGAAGAAAGAGCCGCCCCAGAGGATCGAGAGGACGGCCAGCAGCGACCAGTCTCGCGCGTCGATCCTGATGTCGTTCGGGGGCATGATGTTCACCTCGGGGGCCGGGCCTGCCGCCTAGGACAGCGCGACATGTAGTGCCACCCGATTCCCGACAAAGCGCAATTCACGAGGATCGACCAGAGCGGGCAGCGCCGGCGATGTCAGCAACGACAGCTCCTATGACGAGCGCCCCGCCAATGAGCGCATGCACGGCCGGCACCTCGCCAAATCCAACCCAGATCCAAAACGCCATCAGCGGCGTCTCCAGCGTCGCGATCAGCGAGGCCTGCCCCGAGGGCAACAAGCGCGAGCCGAGCATGTAGAAGGTCAGGCCGAGCGCGACCTGGAGGCAGCCGAACAGCACGAGGATCGTCAAGTTATGGCCACCGACATGGGCGACGTCGTGGGCAAGCGGCAGGCTGACGAGACTGCCGATGAAATTCGACAATGCTGCCGCCGCTACCATCGACGTCTCGCGATGGCGCCGCACGACGACCGTCATGGCGGAGATCGCGAGCACCATCAGGCAACTCAGGGCCACCCCGCTGACATCGACGCCGGCCCTGATGCCGCCGACGGTGATGACCACGCCGGCAAACGCAATGAGGCTCGCGATCAGCGTGCGCCATGTCGCGGCTTCACCGAGCCACAGCCATGCCAACGCGGCCGCAACGAACGGCTGCGTCGCGATCAGCACCGCGACATTCATGACGTTGGTCATCTGCAGCGCGGGAATGAACGAGATCATGCCGATGGCGGACAACGCGGCGACGAGCAAGCCGCCGCGTCCCGGCACCACCAATTGCCTGAGCGCACCGGGTCCCTGCATCAGGACGAGCAGCCCTGTGATCAGGCTACCGCCGAACAGGCCGCGCCAGAACAGGATGGTCCAGGGATCGAACGGCAACAGCCGCGTGAAGAACGGCGCCGTGCTCCAGGCAATCGCCGCCGCGGCAACAAGGGCCATGCCGAGACCGCGTTCCGATCGAGGCTGCCCCATCTTGAATTCCAGTTAGTCCAATTCCAATTACGACGGCTTCTTCGGCCGCGACACCAGTTCGATCATCTTGCCTTCGTCGTCATCAGGCATCGCGGCCTTGGCCTGCGCGTAAGCATCGACGGCGGCGCGCGAGACCAGCGGCTTGTCGGCCAGCAGGCTCTCTGCGAGCCTCACGGCGTAGGCGGCATCCTTGTGCCGCAGCGCGGCCGTGAACGTCGCGCCGCTGAAATCGCGGGCGACCATGCGCTTGGAATGGCGCTGAACCTGCGGGCTCGCGGCAACGCCAGCCTGGATCGATTCAAGCACCAGCTTCATGTCGAGCCCGGCCTGCTCGGCGATCGCGAGGCCCTCGGCAAGGCCGGCGATCTGGATCGCGCCCATGAGGTTGTTGATGAGCTTGTAGACCGTGCCGGAGCCGACCGCGCCGAAATGCCTGATCGTCGAGCCGATCGGCGCGAGGAACGGCCGCGCGCGCTCGAGATCGGCCGCGTCGGCGCCAGCGAGCAGCGTCAGCTTTCCGGCGGCCGCCGCATCCGGCAATCCCGTCACCGGACAATCGATGTAGATAAGACCGCGCGCATTGAGCTCGCGGCCCATTTCGCGCGCATGGTCATAGGAAACGGTGGAGCACTCGATGGCGATGGTGCCCGCCTTTGCGGTCTTGGCGGCGCCGTTGAGCCCGAGCCAGACGGCGCGCGAGGCTTCGTCGTCGGCGACCATGGTCACCACGGCGTCGGCATCGATCGCGGCATCCTCAGGCGAGGTCGCCCATTTTGCGCCTTGCGCGATCAGGTCTTCCGCTTTGGCCTTGCTGCGATTCCACACGGCCACCGTGAAGCCGGCATCGAGATAGCGGCTGGCCATGCCGTGGCCCATCCGTCCAAGCCCGATGAAGGCGACGCGGGCCATCGCTAATCCACGTCCTCGACGTCGCCGGCGGTCGTGCCGAAGGCGCGCTGCGCCAAGGTCGCGGCCATGAAGTCGTCGAGCTCGCCGTTGAGCACGCCAGACGTGTCGGAAGTCTGCACGCCCGTGCGCAGATCCTTCACCATCTGATAGGGCTGCAGCACATAGGAGCGGATCTGATGGCCCCAGCCGATATCGGTCTTGGCGGCCTGGTCGGCGGCGGCCTTCTCTTCGCGCTTCTTCAGCTCGATCTCGTAGAGGCGCGCGCGCAACATGTCCCAGGCCTGCGCCCGGTTCTTGTGCTGGGAGCGGCCGGCCTGGCAGACCACCGCGACGCCGGTCGGGATGTGCGTCAAGCGTACCGCGGATTCGGTCTTGTTGACGTGCTGACCGCCCGCTCCGCCCGACCGCATCGTGTCGGTGCGGACGTCGGATTCCTTGATGTCGATCTTGATGCTGTCGTCGATAACAGGAAACACCTGCACGCTCGAGAACGAGGTGTGCCGCCGCGCGTTGGAATCGAACGGCGAGATGCGCACGAGGCGATGCACGCCGGCTTCGGTCTTCAGCCAGCCATAGGCATTGTGACCGGAGACCTGGATGGTCGCGGACTTGATGCCGGCCTCTTCGCCCTCGGATTCTTCGAGGTACTCGACCTTGAAGCCGTGCGTCTCGGCCCAGCGCGTGTACATGCGCAGAAGCATCTGTGCCCAGTCCTGGCTCTCGGTGCCGCCGGCGCCGGCATGGACTTCGAGATAGGAATCGAAGCGGTCGGCCTCGCCCGAGAGCAATGCCTCAAGCTCGCGCCGGGCGACTTCCTTCTTGAGATTCTTCAGCGCAGCTTCAGCTTCGGCCACGACACCGGCATCGCCCTCGGCTTCGCCGAGCTCGATCATGCCGATATCGTCTTCGAGCTCCTGCTCGACCTTGCCGATGCCCGAGAGCGAGTCCTCCAGCGAGGTTCGCTCCTGCATCAGTTTCTGGGCTTTCTGGGGATCGTTCCAGAGATTGGGATCTTCTGCGAGCTTGTTCAGCTCAGCGAGGCGCGCCGTCGATTTCTCGACGTCAAAGATGCCTCCTCAGCAGCCCGACTGACTGCTTGATCTCTTCTACCAACCGTTCGATTTCGGCGCGCATGTCGTTCTCGGATCTCGCGGAATCCCGCGTGCTAACACATGATCCGGGAAAGTGTGCAGCGGTTTCCCGAAAAGATCATGCGCGAACAAGAAACAAAGCGCGATAACTCGTCGCGCGAATGGGGATGTAGCGGCGGCGGCTGCAAAGCGCAACCGCCGGAGCTTCAACGCAGTGCTGTTATCCCGGGGCCCTAGTACAGCCCGCCAGTGCCCGGCCGCATGAAGAAGCCGGAATCCGGCGCCTGCTGCGGCGGCGGCACGCCACCGCGCCCGTCGGCGTCGGCAACGCCGATAACAGAGTAATTGTCCGGCGGCGCCGTGCCCGGCTTGAAGGCTTCCAGAATCGTTCCACCGGTCTCGCCGGGGCCGGCGCGCATGCCGGTCTTGGCAACGACACGGACCAGCTTGATGCCGGCCGGAACCTTGAACGGGACCGCCGGCTTGTCGGCGAGCGCAAGCTTGAGGAAATCGCGCGCAATCGGCGCGGCCAGATGGCCGCCGGTCGCGGCGTTGCCTTTGCCGAGCGGACGCGGCTTGTCGTAGCCCATGTAGATCGCCACCGCGACGTCGGGCGAGAAGCCGACGAACCAGGCGTCCTTGGCCTCGTTGGTCGTGCCGGTCTTGCCGGCGATAGGCTTGCCGACTTCCCTCACGACGGTTGCAGTACCGGCCTGCACCACACCCTCCATCAGCTCGGTGATCTGATAGGCGGTCATGGAATCGAGCACCTGCTCGCGACGGTCGATCAGTTGCGGCTCGGGCTGATTCTTCCAGCCGCTGGGCGCATCGCAGCCGCGGCATTCGCGCTGGTCGTGCTTGAAGATGGTGTGGCCGTAGCGGTCCTGGATACGGTCGATCAGGGTCGGCTTCACGCGGCGCCCGCCATTGGCGAGCATCGAATAGGCCGTGACCATACGCATCGCCGTCGTCTCGCCGGCGCCGAGTGCGTAGGAGAGGAAGTTCGGCAGCTCGTCATAGACGCCGAAGCGGCGGGCATATTCGCCAATCAGGGGCATGCCGATGTCCTGCGCGAGACGCACCGTCACCGTGTTCAGCGACTGCCGCAGCGCGTTCCGCAACGTCACCGGTCCCTGATACTTGTTCGCCGAGAAGTTTTCAGGCCGCCAGACGCCGGCGCCCTGCCCCTGGTCGATTTCGATCGGCGCGTCGAGCACCACGGTCGAGGGCGTGTAACCGTTGTCGAGCGCGGCCGAATAGACGATCGGCTTGAACGACGACCCCGGCTGCCGATAGGCCTGCGTGGCGCGGTTGAACTGGCTCTGGTCGAACGAGAAGCCGCCGACCATCGCGAGCACGCGGCCGGTCCAGGGGTCCATCACCACCATCGCGCCCGAGACTTCGGGAATCTGGCGAAGGCGGTACTGGCCTTCGACCGGTTGTCCTTCCTTGCTGTAGAGCGGATCGGCATAGATCACGTCGCCAGGCTGCAGAATCTGCGCCACCGATGTCGGCGTCTTGCCCTTGAAGTTGCCCTGGGTCGGCTTCGCCCAGCGCACACCATCGACGGTGATGAGGCCGGTCTCGCGCTGCTTGCTGACGGCGCCGCCGAGCTCGCGGTTGGGCTGGAAGCCGACGCGGGCCGACTGGTCGCTGGTCTCCAGCACCACCGCCATTCGCCACGGCGAGATGTCCGACAGCGACTTGATCTCGGCGAGCTTCACACCCCAATCGCCGGAAATATCGAGCTTGCTGATGGCGCCACGATAGCCCTGCTGCTCGTCATAGTTCACGAGACCTGCGACCATGGTCTTGCGGGCCATGACCTGGATCTTCGGATCGAGCGTGGTGCGGACCGAGAGGCCGCCCTCATACAGCTTCTTCTCGCCGTAGCGCTCGAAGATGTCGCGGCGAACTTCCTCGGCGAAATATTCGCCGGCAAACGTATGTGCGCCGTTGGACCTGTTGGTGACGGCCAGCGGCTCCTTGCGCGCCTTGTCGGCGTCAGCCTGCTTGATCCAGCCGTTCTCCTGGAGACGGTCGATCACGTAGTTGCGGCGCTCGATGGCGCGGTCGCGGTTGCGCACCGGATGCAGCGTCGCCGGCATCTTCGGCAGCGCGGCGAGGTAGGAGGCTTCCGCCACGGTGAGCTCGTTCACCGACTTGTCGAAATACACCAGCGAGGCGGCGGCGATGCCGTAGGCGCCGAGGCCGAGATAGATTTCGTTCAGGTAGAGCTCGAGGATCTTGTCCTTCGAATAGGTCTTCTCGATGCGCATCGCCAGCAAGGCTTCCTTGATCTTGCGCGAGAACGAGACCTCGTTGGTCAGAAGGAAATTCTTGGCGACCTGCTGGGTGATCGTGGAAGCACCCTGCGGACGGCGATTGGAGCCGAAGTTCTGCAAGTACAGCACGCCGGCACGCGCCATGCCGGTGTAGTCGATGCCGCCATGCTCGTAGAAATTCTTGTCCTCGGCGGCGAGGAACGCGTTGATCACGAGCTTCGGCACCGCCTGGATCGGCAGATACAGGCGTCGCTCCTTGGCGTATTCGCCGAGCAGCGAGCCGTCGACCGCGTGGACGCGGGTCATCACCGGCGGCTCGTAATCCTGAAGCTGAGAGTAATCGGGCAAGTCCTTGGAGAAATGCCAGATCAGGCCTGCCACGGCACCGACACCGACAAGGAACACCACCGTTCCCGCGGCGAACAGGAAGCCCATGAACCGCACAAGCAAGCGCATTATGTGTTTATCCGTTCAATCCCAGGATCAGCCCAAGCCGCCTAAACAAGGCGCCCCAAAACGGGCGCCGTCATCACGTCGCGAATTCACCGGCCTACCCAATACCATCGATGCCGGACCGAAAGACGCTTGCCGAACGGGATTCTCGTCGATTCCGGAACCCCCTGCCCCTTTTTTATAAATCGTCCGCTGTGGCCAAACTAGGGCTTAACATCGGAACCGGCATTCCCTTCTTAATTTCCGGCCCCCGCGGTCGCCATCCGCTTGGCCAGGAATGTGTCGATCGCCTGGGCCATCGAGCCGACGGCCTTGGACCGCCACCCCTCGGAGACGAGGTGCTCAAGATCGCCCTTGTTGGAGACGTAGCCGATCTCGACCAGCACCGAGGGCACATCAGGCGCCTTCAGCACCCGGAAGCCGGCCGACTTCAGGGGATGCTTGTGCATCCGCACCGTCGACTTCATTTCGCCCATCAGCAAATGGGCAAAACGGTTTGAAAAGGTACGGGTTTCCCGCTGCGTGAGATCGATCAGTATGTCGGCGACATCGGTCGGCTCTTCCGCCAGGTTGAAGCCGGCGATCGCGTCGGCGCGATTTTCGGCGTCGGCCAGGCGCTGGGCTTCGGCGTCGGAGGCCTTGTCCGACAGCGTGTAGATGGTGGCGCCCTGGGCGTCGCCCTCGGCCTTCGGCAGCGCATCGGCGTGGATCGAGACGAACAGCGCGGCGTTCAGATTGCGGGCGACCTTGGGCCGGTCGTTGAGCGGAATGAAGGTGTCGTCGTCCCGCGTCATCACCACCCGGTATTTGCCTGCTTTTTCCAGCCGGTCGCGCAATGCGAGGCCAAAGGCCAGCACCAGATTCTTCTCGCTCTCGCCGCTCGACTGGGTGCCGTTGTCGATGCCGCCATGGCCGGGATCGATCACCACGACCGGGCGGCCGTCCGAAGGTGCTGCCGGCTTCTGCTGTGCCGATTCGGGGACGGCGGGAACGGTCGCGGGCGGGGTGGCAGCGATCGTCGGCCGCAGCTCGGGGCGATTCTCCGGAGGCGGCGCTTGCACGAAGGCTGCGCGATCGACCTCCTCGAGCTCCAGCACCAGCCGGGCCGGCTGGCCGTTGGCCGCGTCGAGCACATAGGAGTTGGCGATCTTGGCGGGCCCGGTCAGGTCGAACACGATTCGGGAGCCGCCGGGCATCACCAGCCCATAGCGGAAGGCCTTGACCAGCCCTCGCCCGGCTCCTGTGCCGGGAGCGAGCTGAAAATTGACCTGGGGAACATCGACCACCACCCGATAGGGATCGGCAAGCGTCGTGGCGCGGAAGGTCACGGTCTGGTCGAGGTCGAGAATGAAGCGGGTCTGTTTGCCGTCACCGGCCAGGCGCGCGGCCGTGGCGACGGGAAAATTTGCTGCCGCAACAGAGGGTTGCGACGGGCTCTCCGCCGCGCTCAGGCGCGAGGAATCGGCGCATGGCAAGGCCGAGGCGCAAAGAAGCGCAAATCCCAGCAAAACCCTTTGATTTGTGCGGCTCGCCACCGAATCCGTGCCTCCGAGCAGCCCTCTTTAACGCAATAGAACCACAGGGTTAATCGGTCCTTAATGACACAAGCGCGAAACTCTCGGACTGTGACCGGCGTGCGACGCTCCCTTGCACGGATGGCCCATTCCTCGTATGTACGGAATGCTGACGGCCAATATTTTCCGGTTGTGTCGCATTCAGCCTCCCGGTGCAGCGCCGGAGCTCCCAAGGTTCGGGAATTCCAGCGTTTTTCTGTTCCCCTCAACGACCAGCGCGGTGCGCGGCAGCGAGGCGGAACGGGGCAAGCCCCGGCGGCGGACGGTTTCCGGTTACCACGCTGTTTCCGGGACAGTTTTGACAGCGACGCGGCCAGTTACCCATCCCCTTAATCCAGAGGGGGCGGTTCTTGATCCAGGGCGAGCGCGCACGCGCCATGCCTGGCCAGCAGCAACTGATTAGGGGCGGCCCCGCCGCCCAATGTTTCATACGGGCCGACGCTTGATGCGCCAGACTGTGCCGACGAATTCTGAAGGACCTTTCGCGACGCTGCGGAGTGACAATCCCGCGCGCCGCTTCGGTTCTGAAGCTTCCGATTCGGCAAGGCGCGAGAGACGGCGTTTCGGCCTTCCCCTCACCCCCGAATCAGGTGGACCGTCGCGTCACCCGGCAGCGCAGATCGCGCCCACGGTGAACCGCGCCCGCCGCCGCCAAGAGTTAAGACATGCCCAACAAGATGTTGATCGATGCCACCCACCCGGAAGAGACCCGGGTCGTCGTGGTCCGCGGCAATCGCGTCGAAGAGTTTGACTTCGAGACCGCGCAACGCAAGCAACTGCGCGGGAACATTTACCTCGCCAAGGTCACCAGGGTCGAACCCTCGCTCCAGGCCGCCTTCGTCGAATATGGCGGCAACCGCCACGGCTTCCTCGCCTTCAGCGAAATCCATCCCGACTACTACCAGATCCCGGTCGCCGACCGGCAGGCGCTGATCGAGGCCGAAGAGCAGGCTCATCGCGAAGCCGAGGAAGAGAGCGAGAACCGCTCCCACGGCCGCCGCCGCTCGCGTCACCGCAATGCCCGGCGCCGCGGTCACGGCGAGCGCGTCCGCAGCGACATCGTCGAAGGCCTCGACGCAGGTAGCGATCCCGCGGCCCAGCCGGTCGAAGGTCAGCCCCATCAAGAGCACGCCGAAGGCGCGCCGCATGAGGGCGAGCACCTGCACGCCGATGCCGAGCATCATGGCGAGCACCACGAGGGACACGACCACGACCATCATGACCATGATCACGACGATCACGGGCATGACGATCATGAGCATGATGATCATGAGCACGCCCATGATGACGCGCACGCGCACGATCATGACGACCATGGTCATGACCACGAGCACGATCATCACGACCATCATCATGCCGACGAGACGCCCGCGCCCGTTGCGGCTGTCGGCGCTGAGCCTGCCGTTGTTGCCGAGCCTCACGAAGCCGTCGAAGCCCATGGCGAAGCGTTTGCCGAGATCGTGACCTCGGTCACCGAGCCGGCCGATGCCGTTTATGCCGCCGGCGAAGCGGTCGAGGCGCCGCAGGCCGAGGCCGCGGAAGCTGGCGACGAAGACGACGAGGACGATGAAGACGGCGAGGAAGCCGAAGAGGAACACGTCGAATCCGTCGGCGGTGACGACGTGCTCGAGGAAGTGCCGGAGCGCACCTTCCGTCCGCGCCGCCAGTACAAGATCCAGGAAGTCATCAAGCGCCGCCAGGTGATGCTGGTGCAGGTGGTCAAGGAAGAGCGCGGCAACAAGGGCGCTGCGCTGACGACCTACCTCTCGCTCGCCGGCCGCTATGCCGTGCTGATGCCGAACACCGCACGCGGCGGCGGCATCAGCCGCAAGATCACCTCGGCCCAGGACCGTTCGCGCCTGAAGGAAGTGGTGCAGGACCTCGACGTGCCCGAGGGCATGGGCATCATCCTGCGCACCGCGGGTGCTGCCCGCACCAAGCCCGAGATCAAGCGCGACTTCGAGTACCTGATCCGGATGTGGGAGACGGTGCGCGACCTGACGCTGAAGTCGCAGGCTCCGACCCTGGTCTACGAAGAAGGATCGCTGATCAAGCGCTCGCTGCGCGACCTCTACAATAAGGAGATCGACGAGATTCAGGTCGCCGGTGAATCCGGCTACCGCGAAGCGCGCGACTTCATGAAGATGCTGATGCCCGCCAATGTCAGCGCGGTCAGGCAGTATCGCGACGGCCAGCCGCTGTTCTCGCGCATGGGCGTCGAGAGCCAGCTCGATGCGATGTTCTCGCCGACGGTGCAGTTGCGCTCGGGCGGTTACATCGTGATCAACCAGACCGAGGCGCTGGTCTCGATCGACGTCAACTCCGGCCGCTCGACGCGCGAGCACCATATCGAGGACACCGCGCTCAAGACCAATCTGGAAGCGGCCGAAGAGGTCGCCCGCCAGCTTCGCCTGCGCGACCTCGCCGGCCTGATCGTCATCGACTTCATCGACATGGACGAGAAGCGCAACAACCGTGCGGTCGAGCGCAAGCTGTCCGATTGCCTGCGGCAGGATCGGGCCCGCATCCAGGTCGGCCGCATCTCGCATTTCGGCCTGCTCGAGATGTCGCGTCAGCGCATCCGCGCTAGCGTGCTGGAGTCTTCGACCGATCCCTGCCCGCATTGCGGCGGCACCGGCCATGTCCGCTCGGTGTCCTCGGTGGCGCTGCAGCTCTTGCGCGGCCTCGAAGAGATCCTGATGAAGGGCGCGACCCACAATCTCGTGGTCCGCACCCGCACCGACGTCGCGCTCTATGTGCTCAACCACAAGCGCGGCCATCTGCGCGACCTCGAGAACGGCTTCAAGGTCACGCTGTCTGTTATCGCCGACCCCAGCGTCTCGGGCCCGCAGGCCTATCTGATCGACCGCGGCGAGCAGGTGCATACGCTCGAAGCCGCCAAGGCGCTGCTGGCAGCACAGGCGGCCGCGAGCCCGCCGCCGCAGGCCGAAGAGGCCTATGACGAGGAGGAATTCGATCCGGAGCTGGAATCCGAGATCGAGACCGAGGAGACCGAAGGCCTCACCGAGGAGCAGGCCGCCGGCGAAGCTTCGTCCGAGCAGGACGGTCAGCGCCGCAAGCGCCGCCGCCGCCGGCGCGGTCGTGGCGGTCAGCGCGACGGTGAGCTTCGCGAGGATAGTCCAACCACGCTTCCCGAGCCGGCCATGGCCGCCGGCGAAGGCGAAGAGGAAGGCGACACCGAGCAGGACGGCGAGGACAGCGAAGAGCAGGCCGCGCGTGGCGACCAGCAGGGCAGCGGCGAGCGCCGCCGCCGGCGTGGCCGTCGGGGTGGTCGTCGTCGGCGCGGTGGCAATGAGGACGGTCTCGCCGGATCGATCGCCGACGAGCTCGGCGGCAATCCGCCGTCGGAGGCAACCGACGCGGTGGCCGATTTCGACAGCGCCGGCAGCGAGACCGCTCCGTCGATTGCGCATTCGGAGCAGATCGCCCCTGATGAGCACGAGACCTCTCAGCCCGAACCCCAATTCCACCAGGCGCCGGTGGAAGCGCCGGTCCAAGGGTCGGCTCATGCCGCACCTGCTGCTGTTGTCGCCGAGGAAGAGTCCGCCGTTGACGAGAAGGCGGCACGTCGCCGTTCGACCGTCCGTGAGAAGGTGAGCTTCCTGTCGAGCAGCGAGCCGGCAACCCCGGTCGCTTCAGCGCCGGAGCCAGTTGCTCCGCCCGCTCCCGCGCCGGAGCCCGCGCCGGAAGCGGCTACCGAAACGCCGGCAGCCCCGCGCCGCGCCGGCTGGTGGTCGCGCCGTTTCGGCGGCGGCGAATAAGCCGAACATCAATGCAAAACGCCCGGCCTTTGGCCGGGCGTTTTCGTTTTCACGCCTCGCCGATATGCTACGGCGGCAGTTCGTCGTCATCGACCGGTGCCACGTCACGCGATGCGATCTGGCGGAGCTGGTCGTAGAGATCGGGCGTCTCGCTGGTGCAGAGACAGACGCCCTTGGCAGATGGTGCCTCGCCGGCGTTGAGGTAGGCGTGGCCCATGGTGCTGTCGAGATAGATACCGTCGCCCTCGCCCAATATCTCGGGTGCGTAGAACTCGGTGTGGACGGCGACGCGTCCGCTCGTCACCAGAAAATACTCTTCGCCGGCATGACGCAGCAGCGGACCGAATTCGTCCAGCGAGCGTGCGCGGACTTCGGCGACGATCGGCACCATGCGTTTGCCGATCAGATCGGTGCATTGATAGGTGTAGGTGTAGAACTTCGTGTTGATCAGCTGGCCCTGCCCGGCCCGGCTGATGCTTCGCCGCGCGGTGACGGGCCGGCCCGGCGCAGGCGCTGCGACCGCGGGATTGAACAGCTCCGCGATCTCCATCTTCAGGCCTGAGGTCAGCTGCAGCAGCTTGTCGTAGGTCAGCGACATCAGGCCATTCTCGACCTTCGACAGGGTCGAGAGCGCCATGCCCGTCCGCTCCGCCACCTGCTTGAGCGTCAGGCCGCGCGCCTGACGGGCGGCCTTGAGACACTGGCCGAGCTGGGAGTTGGCACCTTCTGAGGTCGTGATCTCGCTCATGCAGCATCTCTACCACGCCCACGGGAAAAAATATTGGCCGATCGGCCCAATCTTTTCGGCGCGACGCTTCCCCGGATACCTCCAACGGCTGCCTCCTGGGCACACAGTTCAGGATTTGTGCACGAATTGGCCGGTTTTGACGAAAATTGGTGCGCGGGCCTCACTTTCCGATATGCTAAATTGTTTTCATAATCTGAAAGGGACTTGGCGTTGTCCGAACTTTGCGACACTGATGCCGTTGAGCTGCGCCGCCTGCTGGCCACCAAGGCGATCTCTCCCGTCGAGCTGCTCGACTCCTGCCTGTCGCGCATCGCCACCACCAACGCCGCCGTCAACGCTGTCGTGACCCTGGACGAGCCGGGTGCCCGCGCTGCCGCAAAGGCCGCCGAGACCGCCATCCGCTGCGGGGAGGATCGCGGCGCGCTGCACGGGCTCCCCGTCCTGATCAAGGACACGCAAGACACCGCCGGGATGCTCTCGACCTATGGCAGCCCGCTGCTCCGCGACAATGTGCCGGCCGCCGACCAGGGGTCGGTCGCGCGCCTGCGTGCTGCCGGCGCCATCATCTTCGGCAAGACCAACACGCCGGAATGGGCGGCGGGCGGCAACACCCGCAATCCCGTATTCGGCGCGACCGGCAATCCCTTCGATCCCATGCGCTCGGCGGCCGGCTCCTCCGGCGGCTCAGCGGTCGCGCTCGCCTGCGGCATGGCACCGCTCGCTTCGGGCTCCGACACCGGCGGCTCCTTGCGCAATCCCGCCGGCTTCTCCGGCATCGTCGGCATGCGCCCCTCCTATGGTCTCGTGCCGAGCGAGAAACGAATCTTCGGTTGGTCGAACCTGTCGACCGACGGACCGATGGCGCGCAACGTCGCGGACACCGCATTGATGCTGTCGGCGATGGCAAGCGACGATGCCCGCGATCCGCTCGCCTATACGCTACCCGGCGAGCCGGTGCGGGCGCGCGCCGAGCGTTGGGCCGCGCCGCGCCCTGCTGAGCTCGGCAAGCTGCGCCTCGCCTTCACCGAGGATTTCGGCTTCGCACCGACCGAGCAGGCCATCCGTCGCGTGTTCCGCAATCGCGTGAACAAGCTTGTACCGCTGTTCGCCGAAAGCCGCGAGGCAACGCCTGACTGCACCGGCGCGGACGATGCCTTCGCGGTGCTCCGTGCCGGCATGTTCCTGGCGACGCACGGCAAGAACTACAAAGAGCGTCCTGACATGCTCGGCCCCAATGTCCGCGCCAATGTCGAGGAAGGGCTTGGTTACACGCTCGAGGACCAGGCTCGGGCGTCTACGACGCAGACGCGGATCTATCGCGCCTACCAGGCCTTTTTCGCCAGATGCGACGTGCTGATCAGCCCGACCATCACGCTGAGCCCGCGGCCATGGTCGGAGCTCTATCCCGCCGAGATCGACGGCGTGCCGACGAAATCCTATTTCCACTGGCTTGCGCTCGCCTATGCCGTGACGCTCGCAGGCCATCCCGCGATCAGCATTCCACTCGGCCTTGATGAAGCCGGCCTGCCTTTCGGGCTCCAGATCGTCGGCCCGCGCGGTGGCGATGCCATCGTGCTTTCGGTCGCCGCGAGCATCGAGGCTGCATTCGCAAACGATCCGGAAATGTGTCGGCCTCGTCCCGACCTCGCACGGCTCGCCGCCGCGCCGCCGCTATCGGCCGCGCCCGGTTTCCTCACTTGGGAATAAGAGCCCGGGAATAGATCAAGCAGGCAGGCATCAACGCCGGTTCGCCGGCATCGCGGAGACCAGCATGGCCGAATTGTCGAACCGCAAGACCGGAATCGTTGCTTTCGTCCTGCTCTATCTCGCCTATTGCATCTCCTATATCGATCGCGCCGCGATTTCGCTGGCGCTGGCGCAGATCGGCAAGGACTTCAATCTCCAGGCCGCCGATCTCGGCATCGTCATCAGCGCGTTCTTCCTGGGCTACGCCGCGATGCAGGTGCCTGGCGGATGGCTCTCCGACCGCTTCGGCTCGAAATACGTCGTCATCGTCACCATCGTGATGTGGTCGCTGTTCACCGCGTTCACCAGCCTTGCCTGGTCGCTGACCTCGCTGATCGCGATCCGCTTCATCTTCGGCATCGCCGAGGGCGGCTTTCCGCCGGCAAGCATCCGCGCCATCGCGGAATTGTTCAAGAAGGACAGCCGGCCCAAAATGTCGGCGCTGCTGCTGTCATCGAATTATGCCGGCAGCATGGTTGCGCCGCTGATCATGGCGCCGCTGATCCTCTGGCTGGGCTGGCGTCACGCCTTCAACACCATCGGCATCGCCGGCATCGCCTTCGCGGTGGTATATTTCGTCTGCGTTCCGCATCTTGCGCGTATTGGCGTCGGACCGGTGACGGCAAAGCCCCGCGCGCCGATGCGCGAGCTGATGGCGAATCCGCTGCTGTGGCAGCTGATGGTGGTGTGGTTTGGCCTTAGCTGCGTCAATAAGGGCCTGGATTCCTGGATGCCGCTTTATCTGCTTCAGCAGCGCGGGCTCGACCTCAAGACCGTCGGCGTGGTGGCGCCGATCCCGTTCGTGATGGCGACATTCGCGACCGCGATCGGCGGCTGGGTGATGACCACGTTTTTCGCCGAGCGCGAAAAATATCTCTTGATCGGCAGCTCTGCATTAACAGGTATCTTCCTCTATGCCATGTACAAGGCGGAGACGATCACCGCATTGATCGTCTATCAATCGGTGGTCTATTTCTTCAAATCCTTCGTCCTGGCCTCGGTGATTGCGCTTCCGACCAAGCTGCTGCGTGACGACCAGATCGGATCGGGTATCGGCATGGTCAATCTCGGCGGCCAGAGCGCAGGCTTCGTCGCCCCCGCCGTGATGGGCTTCATCGTGACGGGGTCAGGATCATTCGACGCGGCCTTCGGCTTTCTGGTGGCGATGACGGCGCTGTCGGTCGTCGTCGCCGCGACCATCAACACGGCGCAGCCCAGGTTTACGCCCAAGCCGGCCTGACAGGAGTTTGCCGATGCAAAGCGCAATCATTCTCGGCGGCGGCATGGTGGGGGTCGGCGCGGCCGTGCATCTGCGCCAGCGCGGCTGGACGGTTACGCTGGTCGACCGCAGGGAGCCCGGCCGCGAGACCAGCTACGGCAATGCCGGCATGATCCAGGCCGAAGCCGTGCGGCCCTATCCAATGCCGCGCGACCTCACGTCGCTGCTGAACATCGCGACCGGCCGCACCAACGACGTGCGCTACAGCTTTTCCTCGCTGCATCGTCACGTCGAGCCGCTGCTCCGCTACTGGTGGCATTCGGCGCCAAAGCGGCATCGGGAAGCGATCGCGGCCTGGGCCCGCCTGATCGCCCATGCGACATCGGAGCACGACGTCCTGATCCGCGAAGCCCATGCCGACAATCTGATCCGCCGCGCCGGCTATCGCGCCGTGTTTCGCGATGCCGCCGCCATGGAGCATTCGATCAAGGATGCAGAACAGGATCGAAAGGAGTTCGGCGTCAACTTTCGCGTGCTCTCGGGCAGCGAATTGACCAAAGCCGAGCCGATCCTGCGCGACGATCTCGCCGGCGCGATCCACTGGCTCGACACCTGGACGGTGTCCGATCCCGGCGCACTCGTGACAGCCTATGCCGATCTCTTCCAGCGCCTCGGCGGCAGTATCGTGCTCGGCGATGCGCAGTCGCTGCAACAGACCGCGACCGGATGGTCCGTCAACACCGACAATGGCCGTATCGACGCGGCCAACGCCGTCGTCACGCTCGGGCCGTGGTCGCCGGATCTCCTGCACAAATTCGGCTACCGGATTCCGCTGGTGCGCAAGCGCGGCTATCACATGCACTACACCGGCGGCGCCTCGCTCGACCTGCCGCTGGTCGACAAGGGCCAGGGCTACGCCATGGGACCGATGGCCAAGGGCATCCGCATCACCACGGGCGCGGAACTGACCGGGCCGGATGCGCTGGCAACGCCGGTGCAGCTCGCCAGCGCCGAAGCCTCCGCACGCGAGCTGATCGATCTCGGCAAGCGCGCCGAGCCGGAGCCGTGGTTCGGCACCCGCCCCTGCACGCCCGACATGGTGCCGGTGCTCGGGCGCGCCCCGCGCCACCCTGGCCTCTGGATGAATTTTGGCCACGGCCATCAGGGCTTCACGCTGGGACCCGCTACCGGGCGCCTGCTCGCAGAGATGATGAACGGCGAGACGCCGTCGATCGATCCGACGCCCTACCGGCCGGAGCGGTTCTAGCCCTCCTGTTTGGCCAGCACGGCCTTGATGCGCTGGGCATCCTCCGGCGTTGCGGGGTTGTAGACCACCATGCCGAGATCGGGCCGGCCGTCGACCGCGAACGCCGAATATTCGAACGCGACCGGACCGAGCACGGGGTGGCGCAAATGCTTGACGCCCTCGCTATACGAGCGGACGTCATTGTCGGCCCACAGCTTTGCAAATTCCGGGCTGAGGCGGCACATCTCATCGACGAAGTCGGCGACATGCGAGACCGCCCCGGCGCGCGCCACATCGGCGCGGAACGCTGCGACCACGAAACGGGCGACGCTCTCCCAATCATATTGCGCAGCGCGCACGCGCGGCTCGGAGAAGATCAGGCGCAGGATGTTGCGCTGTTTGGGCAACAGCGTGGAATAGTCGGTCAGCACGATCGTGGCCGCGCGATTCCAGGCGACGACGTCCCAGGTCACCGTCCTGATGATGGCGGGGCTCGTCTCCAGCGCATCGAGCACGCGCTGCAGCCGCGGCGAGACGCCTTCGCTCGCCTGGTAGCGCACCTCGGGCGGACGGCCGAGCCCGATCAGAAACAGATGCTCGCGCTCGACATCGGTGAGCATCAGCGCACGCGCGATCCGGTCGAGCACATCGGCTGACGGCGCACCGCCCCGGCCCTGCTCAAGCCAGGTGTACCAGGTCGGGCTGATATTGGCCCGCTGCGCCACCTCTTCGCGCCGCAGTCCCGGCGTGCGCCGACGGCTGCCGCCAAAGCCGAAAGCGGCCGCGTCGAGCCTGACACGGCGGTCCTTCAGATAGGTCCCGAGCAGGTTGTCGCTGGTGGTCTCGGTCATCCTGTTAGCTATTATACCCTGATAACGCCACTACTTTACCCGGATAATTCTAGCGCAGATGCTGCCCTCCACCAACACTGGAGACCTGCTCATGCGTGTATTCGTCACTGGCGCCACCGGCTTCGTCGGCTCCGCCGTCGTTGCCGACCTGATCGCGGCCGGCCACAGCGTCACCGGCCTTGCCCGAAGCGACGCAGGCGCCGCCGCCCTCACCGCAATGGGCGCCAAAGTCCATCGCGGCTCGCTGGAGGACCATGTGTCCTTGCGCAGCGGCGCGGCCGCCTGCGACGGCGTGCTGCATCTCGGCTTCAACCACGACTTCTCCAAATTCGCCGAGAATTGCGAGCTCGACCGCCGCGCCATCCTGGCGCTCGGCGACGAGCTCAAAGGCTCCGAGCGTCCGCTCATTGTCACCTCAGGCGTTGCACTGCTCGCCCCTGGACGGCTCGCGACCGAGGATGATGCGGCAGCGCGCCACTTTCCGCGCGTCTCGGAAGCAACCGCCGAAGACCTCGCGGAGCAAGGCGTGTGCGCCGGCATCGTGCGGCTGCCGCCCACCACCCATGGTGAAGGCGACCACGGTTTCGTGCCGCGCCTGATTGAGATCGCGCGCGAGAAGGGCGTGGCCGCCTATATCGGCGACGGCAACAACCGCTGGCCGGCCGCGCATCGCATCGATGCCGCCCGAATCTATCGCCTCGCGCTCGAGCAAGGCGCATCCGCGCGTCGCTATCATGCGATCGCCGAGGAAGGCGTGCCGTTCAAGATGATTGCGGAAGTGATCGGCAAACGGCTCGGCTTGCCCGTGGTCTCGAAATCGCCTGATGAAGCCGAGGCGCATTTCGGCTGGTTCGCACGCTTTGCGGCCGTCGATGTTCCGACATCAAGCGCCAAGACACGCGCGGCTCTCGGCTGGCAGCCAAAGGAAAAAGGGCTGATCGAGGATCTCGACCAGCCCTATTACTTCAAGGTCTGACGGCGTAACACGCCGTCAGATCCGCCTCAGTCCGTCGTGACGGCGGTTTCCATGTCGGTCGGATCGATCTGCTGGGCCAGCCGCGCATTGAGCTTGTCGCGGTCAAGCTCGCCCTCCCACCAGGCAACGATCACGCAGGCGACGCCGTTGCCGCAGAGATTGGTCAGCGCGCGGCACTCGCTCATGAACTTGTCGATGCCGAGCACGATCGCCATGCCCGGCACGAGGCGCGGATCGACCACCGCGAGCGTCGCCGCCAGCGTGATGAAGCCCGCACCGGTGATGCCGGACGCGCCCTTCGAGGTCAGCATCGCCACGACCAGGATCGTGAGCTGCTGGCTGAAGGTGAGGTCGTAGCCGAGCGCCTGCGCGATGAACAGCGTCGCCAGCGTCATGTAGATGTTGGTGCCGTCGAGATTGAACGAATAGCCCGTGGGCACCACGAGGCCGACCACCGACTTCGAGCAGCCGAGCCGTTCCAGCTTCTCCATCAAGGTCGGCAGCGCGCTTTCGGAGGACGAGGTGCCGAGCACGATCAACAATTCGTCCTTGATGTAGGCCAGGAACTTGAAGATCGAGAAGCCCGCGACCCGCGCGATGATGCCGAGCACGACGAAGACGAACAGCGCGGCGGTGAGGTAGAACGTCGCGATCAGGCCCATCAGGTTGAGGATCGCGCCGGTGCCGAACTTGCCGATGGTGTAGGCCATCGCGCCGAAGGCACCGAGCGGCGCCGCACGCATCACGATCGAGATCACGCCGAACACCGCGTGCGCGGCATCATCGATGAAGCTGCGGATCACATGGCCGCGCTCGCCGAGGCCCATGATGGCGAAGCCGAACAGCACCGAGAACAGCAGCACCTGCAGGATCTCGCCCTGCGCGAAGGCGCCGACCACGGTGTCGGGAATGATGTGCAGGATGAAGTCGACCGACTTCTGCGCTTCCGCCTGCTTGGCGAAGTTGGCAACGGCATTGGCGTTGGCCGCCGCACTGCCGAAACCCGCGCCCGGCTTGATGACGTTGCCGATGATGAGGCCGATGACCAGCGCGAAGGTCGAGACGATCTCGAAATAGACCAGCGCCTTGACGCCGATGCGGCCGACCTTCTTGGCGTCCTGGATGTGGGCGATGCCGGAGACGACGGTGCAGAAGATGATCGGGGCGATCACCATCTTGATCAGCTTGATGAAGCCGTCGCCGAGCGCCTTGATCCAGTCGTTGGTGGCGACCGACGGCCAGAGCCAGCCGACGATGGCACCGAGCACGATGGCGATCAGCACCTGGACATAGAGAATTTTATACCACGGCTTGGCGGCGCTGGGTGCAGCCGGCGCTCCCGCCATCGTTGTCGTTGTCATTGTTTCCTCCCCCTCAAATCTTGGAGCCAGCCAAGATCAACTTGGCCGGCTCTGTCAATTGGAACCATTCCGCATGGTGAGTTCTGGAGCGTTTTCGAGCGAAGTGGATGCCGGTTCGCGTAAAGAAAACGCGTCAAAACAAAAATCTAGAGCCCCGTTCCGATTGCATCGGAACGGATAAAGGCTCTAGGAGCGACGGTCCACGATCCGGCGTGCCGCCGGCATCAGCGCAGTCCCAAGCCCGTTCTTGATGACCGAGGCCGCAATGAACGGCACGACGCCGACGGCCCAGGCCTTGTCGGCACCAAGGCCGATTCCGTAGGCCAGCCAACCGAAACCGGCGATGAAGATGACGACATGGCCGACCGCCATCGCCGCGAACAGCCGCACGACATTGCGATCCCAGCCGCGTTCGGCGAGCCAGCCGGTGATGGAGGCAGCCGCCACGAAGCCGTAGAGATAGCCGGCGGTCGGACCGACCAGCGGTGCAATTCCACCAACGGGACCGGCGAACACCGGCAGCCCCATCGCGCCCTCGGCGAGGTAGGCAATCATGGTTGCGCTGCCAAGGCGCCAACCATAGGCCGATCCGATCATCAACACGACCAGCGTCTGCAGCGTCATCGGCACGTAAGGCAGCGGCAAATTGACCTTGGCCGACAGCGCCATCAGCGCGGAGCCGAGCGTAACAAGCACGACGGCACGCAAGCGCCCCACGGCTTCGCCCGGTCGGGTCGGCCACATCACAGCGGCAAGAGGAGAATGCGACGGGGCGGCGGACTGGACGGTTCGGTCAGACAAGATGCACTCCAAGGTGTAGCGAAAACTCGCGGCTATTTAAGCCAGTGAGCGATCCGGTCAACCGCCTCCCGCAGCTCCGCTGCCGAACGTGCGTAGGAGAACCGTATGAACGAGCGGCCATGGACAGGATCGAAATCGACGCCCGGTGTTGCCGCAACATGGGCCTTCTCCAGCATCTGCTTGGCGAAGTCGAAACTGTCGGAGGTGAAATCCGAGACGTCGGCATAGAGGTAGAACGCGCCATCCGCCGGCAGGAACTTGGCGAGGCCGGCCCTCGGCAATCCCTCGATCAGGATGCGCCGATTCTCCTGATAGCCATGCTTGATCTCCTCCATCTCGGCCGCACCGTCGAACGCAGCTTCGGCTGCGATCTGCGACAGCGTCGGCACCGAGATCGAGAGGTTCTGCTGAAGCCGCTCGATCGGCCGCACCAGGGTTTCGGGCACGACCATCCAGCCGACGCGCCAGCCCGTCATGCAAAAATACTTCGAGAAGGAGTTGATCACGAGCGCATGCGGAGACAGCTCTGCCGCCGTCACCGCCGGAAAGGAATAATCGAGCCCGTGATAGATCTCGTCGGAGATGAAACGGATACCCGCATCTTCAGAAGCTGCGATCAGACCCGCGAGTGCCTCGCGGGACATCATCGTTCCCGTCGGATTGGCGGGGCTTCCGACCAGTACGCCCTTGAGCGGCGCCTTGCGATGGGCGGCCAGCAGCGCCTCGCCGGTGAGCGCGTGGCGCGTGTCGTTGGTGGTCTCGATCAACACCGGCTCGCAGCCGAGCGCGGTCAGGATGTGACGATACGGCGGATAGCCGGGCACCGTGACGGCGACGCGATCGCCCTGCTCGAACATCGACAGGAACGCCAGGATGAAACCGCCGGAGGAGCCCGTCGTCACCACGATCCTGTCAGGGCTGACGGTGCAGCCATAGGCGTCGCGATAATGCCGCGCGATGCGCTCGCGAAGGCTGGGAATGCCGAGCGCCGAGGTGTAATCGATCCGCCCCGTCGCGAGCGCGGCCTGAGCGGCCGCAATCGCGGTCTTCGGCGCACCGGCCGCGGGCTGGCCGACCTCCATGTGAATGACATGACCGCCAGCGGCTTCGATCCGGGCCGCCGCGGCCATCACGTCCATCACCATGAACGGGGGAACATCGCTGCGGAGGGAGGGCTCCAGCCACGGCCCTAACAGGGTCCTTAATGTCGCATCGTGCATGGATTTCTGCTATTTCGCTGGCGAACCGGTCTGTTCGGTCCGGAAAACAGGGCGCTTGCGCCCCAGACTAGCCGCATTATACGGCTCATAAGGGCATATCGCGTATCCGGTCCACCGCCAATCGCCAAAACCAATCACAAAACTGCATCCAAGTCCGCTTGCAAGCCCGTTTGATGTTGCTCCAGATCGCATTGCGCAAGAAGGCCTCCGCCCTCACCGCCCTCGTCACTGCGGCTGCCATCGCGCTGCTGCCGATCCCAGCAGTGCAGGCCCAGGAAGGCCGCGGACCACCGGTCCTGCGCGACTCCGAAACCGAGCAATTGCTGCGCGAATATACGCGCCCGATCCTGCACGTCGCCGGTCTGGAGAAGCAGAACATCCAGATGGTGATCATCAACGACAACTCGTTCAACGCGTTCGTCGCCGATGGCCGCCGCATCTTCGTCAATTACGGCGCCATCCTGCAGTCGGAGACGCCGAACCAGCTGATCGGGGTGCTTGCGCACGAGACCGGGCATCTGGCCGGCGGTCATCTGGCCAAGATGCGCGAGCAGCTCGCCAACGCCCAGACGCAGATGATCATCGCCATGCTGCTCGGCGCAGGCGCGCTCGCGGCGGGCGCCAGCCGCGGCGGCAATAATGGTCTGGCCAATGCCGGCGCCGCCGCGATCTCCGGACCGCAGGAGATGATCCGACGCTCGCTGCTGTCCTATCAGCGCCAGCAGGAGGAGAACGCCGACCGCGCCGGCGTGAAATTCCTGACCGCGACCCAGCAGTCGCCGAAGGGCATGTACGAGACCTTCAAGCGCTTCACCAGCGAAAGCCTGTTCGCAGCGCGCGGCGCCGATCCGTACCTGCAGTCACACCCGATGCCGGCGGAGCGCGTTGCCGCGCTCCAGGAATTTGCCAGCACCAGTCCCTATTGGGACAAGAAGGACGATCCCGCGCTGCAGCTCCGCCATGACATGGTGCGCGCCAAGATCTCCGCCTTCATGGAGCGGCCGGACGTGGTTTATCGCCGCTACCCCCTGACCAATGACAGCCTGCCGGCGCGCTATGCCCGCGCCATCAGCACCTATCTGCACGGTGACTTGCGCAGCGCCCTCACCCAGATCGATGCCCTGATCGCGGTTCAGCCCAACAACCCGTACTTCTACGAGGTGCGCGGCCAGGCCCTTCTGGAAAGCGGCAAGCCCGCCGACGCCATTGCCCCCCTGCGCAAGGCCGTCGCGCTCTCAAACAATTCGGCCCTCATCGAGATGTTACTTGGGCAGGCTCTGGTTGGAACCGATAATAAGGCCTACACGGACGACGCCATCAAGATTCTCCGTGCCGCGGTGGCGCGCGAGCCCGAGGCGCCGATCGGCTTCACCCAGCTCGCGATGGCCTATGGCCGGAAGGGAGACTATGCCGAGGCGGATCTCGCCTCCGCCCAGGCCGCTTACCTGCGCGGCGACAACAAGACCGCTCGCGAGCTCGCCACGCGCGCGAAAACCCGTTTCGCCGTCGGCACGCCCGGATGGGTCAAAGCCGACGACATCGTGGCGTCGAAAGCGCCACGGAACTAGAACGACCTGATTACGCACCCTGACGTCACGACACCACGATTAAGTCCGCCGGGACGTTATTTCGAAACCTGCTCTGGATAAGAGGATTTGCCAATGCCTTCGCTGCGCCTGCTTGCTCCCGCGCTGTTTGCGCTCGCCCTATTCGGCGCAACGGGACCGGCTTCGGCCGAGAGTTTCTCGGATGCCCAACGCACCGACATCGAGGCCATCATCAAGAACTACCTCGTCAGCCATCCTGAGGTGCTCGAGGAGGCCATGACCGAGCTCAGCAAGCGGCAGGCCGCGGCAGAGACCGAGAAGCACGAAGCCAGCATCGCGCAGAACTCGGATGCGATCTTCAATTCGCCGCGCCAGGTCGTGCTCGGCAACAAGGACGGCGACGTCACCTTCGTCGAGTTCTTCGATTACAATTGCGGCTACTGCAAGCGCGCGATGAGCGACATGCTCGACCTGATGAAGTCCGATTCCAGGCTGAAGGTCGTGCTGAAGGAGTTTCCGGTCCTGAGCCAGGGCTCGGTCGAAGCCGCACAGGTCGCGGTCGCGGTGCGCATGCAGGATCCCTCGGGCAAGAAATATCTCGACTTCCACCAGAAGCTGCTCGGCGGTCGCGGCGCGGCCGACAAGGCGCGCGCCATGCAGGCGGCCAAGGAAGCCGGCCTCGACACCGCCAAGATCGAGAAGGACATCCAAAGCCCCGAGGTGCGCGCCACCATCGAGGAGAATTTCAAGCTGGCAGAAGCGATGGGCATGAACGGCACGCCGAGCTACGTGATCGGAAAGCAGATCGTGGTCGGCGCCGTCGGCCTCGATGGCCTCAAGGAAAAGATCGGCGTCGCCCGCTGCGGCAAGGCGACTTGTTGAGAAGGCGACCTGCTGATCAGACGTTTACGACTCGCGCATGCAACGAGGCCGGCTGAAAAGCCGGCCTTTTTCATTGGCCCCCCCTGCACAAATCTCGACGCGAAGAGTCTGGCGTGAATCCGGCGCGGGTGTTCATCCCGCGTTTAAGAAACAAATGCCGGGGAACAGCAGATGTTCCGGAACAAGTGACACCTCCTCCCGTTGTCGGCGCGGGCAATGACGCAAAGAAACACGTGAGGAGAATTCAATGTCGAACCGCTTTATGATCTCGGTTGCTGCACTCGCGCTGATCGCAGGCACCGGTCTGGCGAACGCACAAGGCACCATGAAGAACGACAGCGGCGGCGCCGGAGCGCAGCCGACGCAGCACGCGCAGCCATCAGGCAGCGCCGCCGAGCGCGGCGCGATGGGCAAGGAATCCGCCCAGGAGAAGGGCACTGTCGGTCAGGCCGGCGGCGCCATGAAGCAAGGCGAAGAAAAGTCGTCTGGCGCAATGGAGAAATCCGGCACCGCGGAGAAGTCCGGCGGGATGGAAAAGTCCGGCGCGATGAACAAGAACGCGGCTGAGGAGAAGGCCGGCGCGGCGAAGGGCGAACACGCCCAGAGTGCACAGGACAAGTCGACGCAGGACAAGTCGGCCCTGGATAAGTCGGCGCAAGACAAATCAGCCCAAGACAAGTCGAAGAGCATGAGCTCCGACTCCACGACCAAGTCCGACAAGAACATGAAGGCCGAGGACAACAAGGCCGGCACCGCCGCCAAGAGCAACAATGCCGAGAACCGCCCTGCGACCACCGACAGCAAGTCGCAGACCACGACCGGTAACGCCGCAACCTCGGCGACGGCAGCCCCGCCGGCGGAGAAGCGGACCCAGATCGTCTCGGCGATCAAGTCCGAGAAGATCGAGGAGACGACCAACGTCAACTTCAACATTTCGGTCGGCACGGCCATCCCGGCGGGCGTTCGTTTTCATCCGCTCCCGGCCCGTATCGTCGAAATCTACCCGGAATGGCGCGGCTATGACGTGATCTTCGTGCACGGCCAGTACATCATCGTCCGTCCCCAGACGCGCGAGATCGTCTACATCATCGAAGGCTAACCGGCCCCGCTGATGCCCCAAATGAGGCCCTGCCGAGCGATCGGCAGGGCCTTTTGGCCGTTGGGGCACCCCGCCCGGCCTGCCTGGGTCCGCAGCCACGATCGGAACTGGTTAACAAGCGATTTCCGTAGTTTCCGCACAGGTTTTTGCGCGCTGGATGAGCTGCCTGAAGCGGTCCCGGAGCCCCTTCAAGGCTTCCCCTGGGTCACTTTGTTACCTATAACCCCCGCCACGCCGAAAAACCTTTGCCGGGACAGGAATGGCCGAGCCAGCAACCGACACGATCCTCGTTCTCAACGGACCGAACCTCAACATGTTGGGGACGCGGGAGCCGGAGAAGTATGGCCATGCCACGCTGGCCGACGTCGAGAAACTGTGCCGGGAGACGGCGGCGAGCTTCGGCCTCAAGGCCGACTGCCGGCAGTCCAACCGCGAAGGCGAGCTGATCGACTTCATCCACGAGGCGCATGCGCGCAAGATGAAGGGCATCATCATCAACGCCGGCGGCTATTCGCACACCTCGATCGCGCTGCACGACGCGCTGCTCGCGGTGCAGATCGCGACCGTCGAAGTCCACGTGACCAACATCCACGCCCGCGAGAGTTTCCGGCACCACTCCTATACCGCGCGCGCGGCCTTCGCCTCGCTCTGCGGCTTCGGCATCGAGGGCTACCGCCTCGCCATCCAGGGTCTTGCCGCCAAGCTCGGCATCAAGCCCAAAGCCTGACGCTCCCTCTTCACCCAGAACATTCGGATCAAAGAACATGGCGCGCCAGCCAGACGACAAAGCAGCCGCAAAGTTTTCCAGCGACGATTCCGCGCTCGTCCGCGAGCTCGCTCTGTTGCTCGACGAGACCAGCCTTACCGAGATCGAGATCGAGCGCGCCGGCCTGCGCCTGCGCGTCGCGCGCAATATCAGCGTCGCCGCGACCATGCCGATGCCCGTCGCTGCCGCCGCCCCCGCGCTCGTCGCAGCTCCCGCGGCTGCCGCGCCGGCTGCCGCCGCAGATATGGCCAAACATCCGGGCGCAGTGACCTCGCCGATGGTCGGCACCGCCTATTGGGCGCCGGAGCCCGGCGCCAAGCCGTTCGTCGAGGTCGGCTCCAAGGTCTCGGTCGGCCAGACCCTGCTGATCATCGAAGCGATGAAGACCATGAACCAGATCCCCTCGACTCGCGCCGGGACCGTGACGCAGATCCTGATCGAAGACGGCCAGCCGGTCGAGTTCGGCGAGCCGCTGGTCATCATTGAGTAAGGGAGTGGCGAATAGCGAGTAGCGAATAGTTGCTCCGTCCCTATTCGCCATTCGCTATTCCCTATTCGCCCCCGAGGCACCATGTTCGATAAGATCCTCATAGCCAATCGCGGCGAGATCGCCCTTCGCATCCTGCGCGCCTGCAAGGAGCTCGGGATTGCGACCGTCGCCGTGCACTCCACCGCCGATGCCGACGCCATGCATGTGCGCCTGTCGGACGAGAGCGTCTGCATCGGGCCGCCGCCGTCGAAGGACAGCTATCTCAACATTCCCGCGCTGCTCGCGGCCTGCGAGATCACAGGCGCCGACGCCGTGCATCCCGGCTACGGCTTCCTGTCGGAGAATGCGCGCTTCGCCGAGATTCTCGGCGAGCACAATCTGCAATTCATCGGCCCCAAGGCCGAGCACATCCGCCTGATGGGCGACAAGATCGAGGCCAAGAAGACCGCCAAGCGGCTTGGCATTCCCGTGGTGCCCGGCTCCGACGGTGCGGTCGGTCCCACCGACGATGCAATGGCGATCGCCAAGAAGATCGGCTTCCCCGTGCTGGTGAAGGCGGCCGCCGGCGGCGGTGGCCGCGGTATGAAGGTCGCGCAGAGCGAGGCGGATCTGCAGATTGCGCTGTCGACGGCGGCCAATGAGGCGAAGTCCGCCTTCGGCGATGCCTCCGTCTATCTCGAAAAATACCTCCAGAAGCCGCGCCACATCGAGATCCAGATCCTCGGCGACGGCCGCGGCGGTGCGATCCATCTCGGCGAGCGCGACTGCTCGTTGCAGCGCCGTCACCAGAAGGTCTGGGAAGAAGGCCCCTCGCCCGTGCTGGCCGCCGCTGCCCGCGCCAAGATCGGCGAGACCTGCGCGAAAGCGATGCGCGAGATGAAATATCTCGGCGTCGGCACCATCGAATTCCTATTCGAGGACGGCGAGTTCTACTTCATCGAGATGAACACGCGCATCCAGGTCGAGCACCCCGTCACCGAGAGCATTACCGACATCGACCTCGTGCTGGAGCAGATCCGCATCGCCGCAGGCGGCGAACTGCCGGCCAAGCAGAGCGAGATCCAGATCATCGGCCACGCCATCGAGTGCCGCATCAATGCGGAGAACCCGGAGACCTTCCGCCCCTCGCCGGGCCGCATCACGCAGTATCACCCGCCGGGTGGACTCGGCGTCCGCATCGATTCGGCGGTCTATCAGGGCTACACGATCCCGCCCTATTACGACTCGCTGGTCGGCAAGCTGATCGTCCACGGCAAGACCCGCGCCGAATGCCTGATGCGCCTGCGCCGCGCGCTGGACGAAATGGTGGTGGAGGGCATCGAGACCACGCTGCCACTGTTCCGCGACCTGGTCCGCCAGGACGACATCATCAACGGCGACTACCACATCCACTGGCTGGAACAGTACCTCGCCGGCAAGACGGAACCATCAGCGAAATAATCGTCACCCGTCCGGGAACCCGTTGGCCCCCATCGCGTTTTGGACGGTGGGCTAGTTCCAAGGGGGCGTTTTGACTTCCAGATATGATCGGGCGAGATGGTCGTGACCGCCGAGGGGCAGCGACGTCGCGCATTTTGGCAGATCCTGCTGTTCGCAGCCGGCCTCGTCGTGCTGACTGCGATCAGCGCGGGCTCGGTTTATCTCGTCAACGAGGCGCGAGAGGACAACAGATGGGTGATCCACACCATCGAGGTGGAGAACCAGGTCAATGCCTTGCTGCTCGAGATTCGCCGCGCCGAGAGCGGCGCGCGCGGCTACCTGCTGACGCGTGAGGCGAATTTCCGGACCGACCATGAGAAGGCGGTCGCCGCGATAGTCCCTGCGCTCGACAGGCTGACGCACCTGATCGGCGACAATCCGGCGCAACGCAAGAACATCGAGCAGCTCAGCGCCGCGATCGAAACCCGCCTCGGCCAGTTCGCGCGCGAGATCGATTTCGTCGGCCAGGGTCAGCCGGACCAGGCCGCAGCGCTCGTCAGCGAAGCCGCTGCCGCCGGCACCACGATCACGATCGGCAGTGTCGGGAGCGCAATGATCCGCGAGGAGGAGCGCCTGTTCCGGCTCCGCTCGGCTAACGCCGACCGCAGCCAGACCCTGGCAGCCTCGCTCACCGGCATCGGTTCCGGTCTGGTGGTGGTCCTCGCCCTGATCTCGATCTGGCTGGTGCGGCGTTCGACGCGCATCCGCGACCAGGCCGAGGCCAGCCTGCGCGACGCCAACCTCAACCTCGAGACCACCGTCGACGAGCGCACCGCAGACCTGCGCGAAGCCAACGACGAGATCCAGCGCTTTGCCTATATCGTCAGCCACGACCTGCGCTCGCCGCTGGTCAACATCATGGGCTTCACCAGCGAGCTCGAGGAATTGGGCAAGGACATTTTTCGACGGATCGGAGGGCTCACGGGCGTGCCGGCAGGCGGCCCGCCGGTCGATGTCGCAGAGATTCCGCTTGAGGACGCCGACAAGCAGATGTCGGCGGATTTTTCCGAAGCGCTCGGCTTCATCAAATCCTCGATCGCCCGGATGGACCGGCTGATCTCGGCAATCCTCAACCTCACCCGCGAGGGCCGGCGCGAGTTTCAGCCTGAAAGGATCGACACCCGCGATTTCATCGCGGCCGTCGTCTCCTCGCTGGCGCACCAGGCGGCCGAAGCCCAGGCCGAGATCCACATCGAGCCGTTGCCCAATATTGTCAGTGACCGCCTTGCGCTGGAACAGATCTTCTCCAATCTGATCGATAATGCGATCAAATATCTCAAGACCGGGGTTCCCGGCGATATCAGAATTCGCGGGCGCACCAAGCTCGGCTACGCTATCTTTGAAGTCAGCGATAACGGCCGCGGTATCGATCCTAGGGATCATCAGCGGATTTTCGACCTGTTCCGGCGTGCGGGAACCCAGGACAAGCCCGGTCAGGGCATCGGTCTTGCCCATGTCCGTGCACTTGTGCGCCGCCTCGGCGGCACGATGTCGGTATCGTCGGAACTGAACGCGGGCAGCACGTTTACGATCACGCTGCCCATCAATTGGAACGCCAGCAACCGGAACGCGGATCGATGACATTGCCCGTCACCATCATCATGATCGAGGACGACGAAGGCCACGCCAGGCTGATCGAGCGCAATATCCGCCGCTCCGGCGTCAACAACGAGATCGTCTCCTTCACCAACGGCACGTTGG
>Ga0209148_1000357_pt1 | contig 58732 bp, 19 predicted proteins | sample AraplaCol_mMF_r2_2_FD_184288 | JGI IMG/M metagenome (GOLD analysis project Ga0209148, IMG submission 184288) | Arabidopsis root microbial communities from North Carolina, USA - plate scrape CL_Col_mMF_r2 (SPAdes) (version 2) | ecosystem: Host-associated > Plants > Roots > Endosphere | place...
TCCATGGGATGGTCCTGTTGCCTTCGTATAAGTCAGCACATCACCATCCACATCTGTTCCTGTTATGGTCCCATTCACTGGTACATCCTCATTCGTTGTATTCGTATAATCAGGACTTGTTGGTGCATCATTTACAGGAGTAACTGTAATGTCCACAGTTACGGTCTTAGTCCCGCCATGACCATCGTCTATCGTTACTGTGAAACTATCAGGACCGTTATAATTAGCATCCGGCGTATAAGTATAAGCACCGGTTATCGGATCTACTGTAACCGTTCCATGGGATGGACCTGTTGCCTTCGTATAAGTCAGCACATCACCATCCACATCTGTTCCTGTTATGGTTCCATTCACTGGTACATCCTCACTGGTCGTATTCGTATAATCAGGACTCGTTGGTGCATCGTTCACAGGAGTAACTGTAATGTTCACAGTTACGGTCTTAGTCCCACCATTACCATCATCTATCGTTACTGTGAAACTATCTGGGCCATTATAATCAGCAGCTGGGGTATAAGTATAAACTCCGGTTACCGGGTCTACGGTAACCGTTCCATGGGATGGGCCTGTTGCCTTCGTATAAGTCAACACATCACCATCCACATCTGTTCCTGTTATGGTCCCATTCACTGGTACATCTTCATTCGTTGTATTCGTATAATCAGGACTGGTTGGCGCATCATTCACAGGAGTAACTGTAATGTTCACAGTTACGGTCTTAGTGCCTCCATGACCATCATCTATCGTTACTGTGAAATTATCAGGACCGTTATAATTAGCACTCGGTGTATAAGTATAAGCTCCTGTCGTGTTATTAACTATAACCGTTCCATGGGATGGATCTGTTGCTTTTGTATAAGTCAGTACGTCACCATCCACATCTGTTCCTGTTATGGTTCCATTTACTGGTACATCCTCATTCGTTGTATTCGTATAATCAGGACTGGTTGGTGCATCATTCACTGCAGTTATACCTATCGTAATCGTCTTTGTATCCTGTAATGTTCCGCCGGAACCAGTATTCCCATTATCTGATATATTCACCGTCATAATAACGGATGCCGGCGGATGCTGCGAAGAAGCATAAGTGACATTATTAGCCGCTAAAAATGTATTAATAGCAGCCAGAGTACCATTTAACACAAGCGCAGAAGGCGTACCACTCACGGTTACTCCACCCGAAGAGACAGCATTCACCGCTCCGTCAGGAACTGAGAACGTTACTGTTATATTTCCGGCTCCTGCATCAACATCAGCAATGGACACACCATTCAGAGAAACAGGGATATCTTCGGTAACGGCAAGACTGGTAGGTACTGTTATAACAGGTGGATCATTAACCGCATTAATATTAATGTTCATAGTTGCAGCCGCTGCCGCATAAGAAGTTCCATCAGAACCATTCCAGTCAAAAGAGGTACTACCATTCCAGTTGGCAGTAGGCGTAAAAGTAATATTCCCAAGCTGCGCAGCAGGGATCTCCTGTCCGGCAGTAATTATTACACCACTCAACTTGAAACTACCATTCAGCGGTACACTTACGATCTGTATCTTATTCAGTGCAGTCCCATCAGGATCTGAGTAATGAGTAGTAAAGTTAGCAGCTGTAAAGATGAGTGTATTATCCTCATTCGCAGACACTGTATTATTAGTAACAACCGGTAGATTGTTCACATCCGCAGAAACTGCAAAAGTGTAGGTTGCACGCCCCGCATTCGAATCATCATTCACAATTGTAACCGTAGCTGTGTAACTACCAATTGTATGAGCAGCCGGATTAAAACTCACTACAAAAGGAACACCGGTTGCAGCTGGTACTGCTGTTAACGACGGCTGCGTAGTAACCGTAAAACCTGCATCTCCCGTAATTTTCACCAGTGGAGTTCCCGTCAGATGGATAACACCTGTTCCTATGTTCTGAATAGTAAACGTATGATTAACAACCCCACCTGTAGTGGTATTTGTACCATAACCTGTTCCGTCTGCAATATTTGTAGTGACAGTATTATCCGCAATAGTGATACTATTACCCATTATATTAACATAAGGGGTAGTTAATATCACCATGGTGGTAGTAGCAGCAGGCCCCGTTTCAATACCATCATTTACAGTTGTAGTAATAATACGGTTTGTTGTATTCGGAGAGCCATTCGTATTCTTATAGGTAATCATCTTCAGCGCAGTTTCATACGCTGATGCAGAAGCCTGTCCGGATAAAGTAATTACACTGGTACCATTACCCGTTATCGTAATCCCGGTTGGCAAAGTGCCGGTAAGCGTCAACGCTTCCGCCCCTGCATTCAGTACATTTGTTAAGGTAATAGTTGCACCAAATACATTACCCCCATCCGGATCAACAATCTTTATATCAGAATCTGTCACGGTTGATCCTGTAACACTTCCTGCAGCAAAATAATTTTTAAAGTTATTAGCGCCTGTAGCACCGGAACTATTATTAGGGTCAAGATTAATAACCGGACAATTATTTACATTAATCGTTTTGGTGATGATATTATTATCGTAGTAACACTCTTCATAACCTGTATTCTGATTTACAAGGGAAGCCAGTGTAAATGGAGTGCCCACTGCGGTACCAACACCGCCAGCAACAAAACTGCCATTATCATTAATGATAAGCGTCATACTGATGTTCAGGTTACTGAAGCTGCTCAGGTCAACATCAAAATCAAATGTTTTACATACACCCTGGTCAATTGCCTGATTAAAAGTACTGGTGTATAACAGCTTCGCAGTAGGATCTGAAGTAGGATCTCCTGCATAAAATGAAATAGGCATCCCACCACTGTTATTCCCGGATCCGGGATTACAAACATTCACATGGGCCGTTACAATATTACAGGAACTACCCTTTGTAAAAGTAATATTCGAAGTATTAAAAGCGATATCCGGCTTCGATCCATAAAAATCTGCCGATAACAGGAACTGGTAAAAAGTAGTAGCCAGACCTGTTTTATTAGTAACTGTCAGCTGACTTTTATCAGCGGATAATGCGAACGAAATATCATACACATTAGGACCTTTAAATCCTACGGTATTTGTATGGGTACGTGTGCTGGTGTTATCCAGCGGTACATTTTTGAACGCATAGTTATCATCTCTTCTCGTTGCATTGGACAACCCTACCTGCTGATAAAAATACCCGGTAGCTGTTCCTGCATTTAAATCTATGTATGCATAAGATGCCAGCGAGTTTTCATTGCTTTCATTGTTTGTATTTACAGCATTACCTGTTTCATTAAAATAGATAAAGTTTGTACCTGAAGGAATATTAAAGACCCTTCCTACACCAGGACCGGAATCCACACCTGAAGCAATACTCTTGATATCAGAATCTATAAATTCAGCGCTCATCCCCAACCCTACCCTGGTATAAAATTCTATCACATAAGCATCATCAAAATCCCGGGCATAATTTGCATCACGCTTGATAACAAGATTAGAACCGGATACATATATTTTGGGATTATAGACACCCACCGCACCCGCACTTACCAGTTTTGAAGAATAATCACCTGCTATACCTGCAACAGAAAGCATGCTGGTAGTAGCTGTACTACTCATATTATTAATCACATAAGTGGATCGTCTATCGACAGTTCCACCATTTGCCAGTGTAATAAAACCATCCGTTAATCCATTATCCAGATCAATTGTAAAACGCATATTGGAATAACCCTCTTCCGTACCTGCGGACGTATTCAGGTCTGCAGCACTCGAGTTGGTGCCTTTTGCAGAAATAAATATCATACTGGCACCTGCAGGTATGGGTATTACCAGGTCTGTATTCGCAGCAGCTGCACCATGTAACAGTGCTCTGATCTCCGGAGTCAGTGGATTCAGGGAATTATTATATGGAGATAAATATTCTACGTAATAAGCAGAATTGGTGCCCGTCGCCAACTCTGTGATCGTTAACGTGGAACCTGAAATGGAGAAATTCACATCGTTCAGGTTCGGTGTTGCATCCCCTACTTTACTACCAGCTGGTATAAAAGCACCTAATGGAGCCTTCTTCCATCCATATACATTCGTACCGGAACCATCCAGGTTCGTATTCTTCGCATAGTTCACAAACCCGGACGACGTACTGGATGCCAGATCTATAACAGCATTGATGGTAATGAAATCTTCATCCCCCTGTGGATTATCACCACCAGTAGTGATACCAGTCTCAGAAGAAGTAAAGACCGCAATAGATCTCGTACCCGCAGGAATAGTGAATGTTGGCGCAGCACCACCAGGAGCTTTATATTTCGCTTCCACAGCCAATATGTCGGCTCTTTTTCCTCCACTAGGACTGCATGGACTGTAAGGTAACTGGCCAAAAACCAGGAATGGGGAAAGCATTAAGCTGACGCTCAATATAGCTTTAATGAAATGTATTTTCATAGCACAAGGGCAAGATGAGCAGCCTTTCGGCCACCATTGTCATAGATTATAGGGATTGCTTACGATCGATTCACAGTATATGACAAAGAAAGGTCATATGTCAGTATATATTTGTCCAAGTATTACTACAAAACAATGCCACTCTCAGTAAATAGGAATGCTCAACTAACTTATTCTTAATAATACAAATATATAAATATTAATCCTATACAAATAATATTTATTTTCATATATAGATACCCGGAAAAAGCCCATGCACAAAAAAAGGGGCCGCTTCATATTGAAGACAGCCCCCTTTTTATAAAAGAAGATCGATTAAGTAATTAATTTCCCCTGCATACCGGGTAACTCAATACCTTATTTAATACTTATCAGAAACCGTATCTGATACCTATCTGTACCTGGTAAGGATTACCACTTAATGCAGAAACACCGGCATTGGTATTCACCGCATACTTGAAAGTATTGGTAGCCGCATCAAAGCTCTTCACAGTGTATAAATTGGTATTGCCTACATTATGATTTACACCCCATTCCTTATTAACAGCATTCAACACATTGAACATATCTGCAGATAGTTCCAGGTATTGATTTCTGAACGTTTTTATCTTTTTAGATAATCTGAGATCAAATACACCATAGAAAGGATTTACACCACCGTTTCTTTCAGCGATCTTACCGAAGTTACTCCGGATATAAGTTTTCGCACTGTTTTCTACGTTCGGGTTAGACAGGATAGCATTGATACCATCTTTTAAATATTGCGGTGTAGCCTCTCCTTTAGGATCATATACATAAGCAAGGTCGTTGGTAGCAACAAAGTCACCGTTCACATTTCCGTTCACATACATAGTGTAACGTGTTCCACTAATACCCGAGAAACGTACACCTACACTAACACCCCAGAAAGTTGGAGCAGTACCATACACAACCACTTTGTTTCTGAATTGGTTATCAGAATAACTCATCTTGCCAAGATTACGGGGATCGTCTTTTACATACTGTACAAGTGTGGCGGTGTTAGCTACGTTACCGTTATAAGAGGTATTGTCCTTGCTATCGTTCCAGGTATAAGAGAAGGCGATTTCCCCGTCTTTGAAATAGCGATAACTTCCATCAATCACAAATGCCATCTGGTTTACCTTTCCTTTACTTTCCAGTTGCAGTACACGACCTACATCAGTTGTTTTACGACCCTGTGTCCAGTCTACAGAACCATTACTTGTGTTAATAGAAGCTGCAGGAACATACACACCACGGTTATCTTCAGCAGCAATGCGGAAATAAGGCTGATCTACCATATTACGGTCTAAATAAGTGTAGTTATTACGACCGAAAGTCAGATAACCGTTCACACTCATCCTGAATGATTCCGTAAAGAAGTGAGAATAGGAAGCATTCATTTTATATACTGTAGGCACCTTTACATCTTTACCATTCATATTGATGGTGGCCAGCTTAGGTACGTTTGGATTATTAATCAGGTCCATACCGGGAGCACTTGCAGGATTCTTGCGGTATCCCGGAAAATCAGGAGTAGGTACCATAGCACCTGTCAGATCAACACCCACCAGGTGAGAACCATCAAACAACATATTGTTGATCATGGAATAAGGATTGAGTGCAGAACCTAAGATACCTGCACCAAAACGGATCACATCTTTTTTATTCTGTCCAAGGTCCCAGGTAGCCTGGAAACGCGGCTGTACCTGTAAGGTCCTGAGTTTATTAGAAGTATTCAGTCCCAGTTGATTAAATACGGTCTGGTTGAAAGTAGCTTTATTGAGATAATCCGTATAATCTACACGTACACCTACTGTTACATCAAATCCAGGAAATAAATTCGTCTGCATTTGTGCATACACATTTGGAACAAGAATATTAAACTTGATATTATGATTATCAGATAAATAAATATCCCTTGCAAAACGGTAAGGTGTAAGGTTATTGAAGTTAGTCAGGCCAGTATAATAAAAACGTCCATTTGTTTCACTTCCATAAATAGAATTCTGATTGGTGAAGGTTAAGCCACCACCGAACGTAAAGTGTGACTTATCTGTATTATAGTATAAGTTATCTACTAACTGTATAAGATTATTATTGAAATAGTCACCGCCATAACGTTGTCCCCCCAATTGAATGGCTGTAGTCAGTACAGAACTGTCACTGGCTACAGACTGAATATTCTGCACGATAGCCCTGGGGATATTATCAGCAGGCAGCTGTGGATTGGCGAACATTTTATTGTACTCCCAGTAATGCTGTAATTTCAGTTCATTGGTTACACTGGAACTGATAGAAGTACGTAAAGACGCCATCAGGCTGTTATTAATACTCTTACGGGTACTGTATACCTCATAGATATTAATAGCTGTATTATCACCATCTGACTGATTATCCATATCATAGATAAAATTGTCTCTTACAGTCAACAGGTTTCTGCTATTCAGCTGCCAGTCGATCCTTCCGAAAACGGCATGTGTGTTTTTCTTTTTATCAAACTGTCCGAACTGTGGAGAGCTGGCAACACCATACTTACCTCTCGCTATAACCAGGAACTGGTCCAGCGTGGCCTGTGTTACGTTGTTTCTCTTTTCATCACCGGCCGACTGTATATTGGCAATATATAACGGGCGCGAATCTTCCTGATGATCCCATGCTAAGAAGAAATGTGCCTTATCTTTAATGATAGGTCCACCTATTGAAAATCCATACTGATAAGTAGAGAATTTCTGATTACGTTTTAATCCGTTCAAACCATACTGACTGGATAACCAGTTAGTCCGCAGGAACGAAAAGGCGCTTCCCTGTAATTTATTTGTACCGGATTTTGTGACTGTACTAACTGTCCCTCCCCCGGCATTACCATAGGTAACATCGTACTGGTTGGTAACTACCTGGAACTCTCTCACAGCTTCCATGGTAATGGAATAAGCGCCGGTAGGCTGTCCACCTGAGATAGTACCTCTTGCAGACATACCATCAATCGTGAAGTTGGTTGCAGATGCCAGCTGTCCGGATAAGTTTGTTCCACTACTTAATGGAGAAAGGTCCATCAGTGAGGTGAAGTTCCTTCCGTTCACCGGTAATTTGGCAATGTCCCTGGCTGTTACGGCTGTAGCAGCCCCGATATTTTCTATCTTGTTTTTAAGAGAACCGGCAGAAACAACAACTGCCTGAAGATCAGTCGATTTATCTTCCATTTTAAAAGCTACTTTGATCAGGTCTCCCTGGTTCAATGAATAGCCGGTTTGCTTCTGGGTGACCATTCCCATTGCTTCAACAGTAACAGTGTAGGGAGAACCCAGCGGTAATTCTTTCAGGAGAAATTCTCCCTTGTCATTAGATACTACTTTTGTCTGAAAACCAGTAGACTCATTTCTTACTGATATAATTGCCCCGGGTAACGGCGTACCATCCTTCCCGTTAATTTTACCCGACACACCGGCAAGGTTCGTCTGGGCTATTGAATAAAGTGCGGTTAAACAAAAAATAATAGTAAAGAACACTCCCCTTTGACATATAGGCATTTTGATACGTTTTAGTTGCAGTATAAGAATGCACGAATGTCTAATGCGAATGTTATGTTAATCTTAGCGATGTGTTAAGTTTATATAAAGTAATTATGCCTTGAACAAGTAAGAGATACGACCAGGTAATTCTTTTTTTATATTAATCCAGTGACTGTAAATAACGGGGTTGTAATACAATGTCTATTTATCTGTCAATTCTTTATCAGGTACTTTTTCCCAGTCCCGTTTTATTTTTAACAACATGATCAGATAAGGAATTTCCAGCGCTAACCAGCATATGCTAAAAATAACTATGATATTAAATTCTGTATTAAATTCTGGCGTTAATAAGTAAAACATATTAATAGTCGAATAACACCAGGATAATATATTAAGGGTTGTTACTATCAATGCAAACAGAATGGCCCATTTTTTTTCGAGTAAAATAAAAAGGTTTGACAGAAAGCGTACAGCAGGTAACAATATGGTACTGAATGCAGTAACTAAGACTAAGCTCTTAATCGAACTGATATTGAATGACATCTGATGATGAACATACGAGTAAGAGCTGCTTATCCATGACAGAAAAGGTAGCAGCATAAAAAACCACACATATATTTTCAGCGCCAGTGGCATAAGCTGGCGACGGCGTATCATTGTTTCCTGCAGGAAATCGTTATCAAAAATTGAAGGTTGTTCTTTTTCCATAGGAGGTTCAGATGTATTCCAAGGGTATTCAATTCCTTCTACAATTTACAATTTTACCCGCAGATTAAGTAACTGTCTCATTTCCCGTAATATCTCAGTTTAATCTTCGCGCCAGGTGCTGTTAAGGATAAATGCACCTTATCTGACGTGATGATCAGGTGAAGTTAAATTGAAAACGAATCCTGCACCCATATTCTAAAACTACATCAGGGAACTAAACAGTCAGATGCAGTGTATTTATCCTTAACAGCATCTGGCAAGTCATAATATTCAAATTGAGTTTCCCCTGCATGAATTGGAGGGGTCAGCAAAAAAAAATCCCCGGCTGAAACCGGGGATCTAAAAACAGCCTCTTTTATAATTGTAACATACAATTACATAATAACAAGTTTTTGAGTGGTATTCGTCTTAGTGTTCACTATTCTCACTAAATAGAACCCGCTCTTAAGATTCTTCGTATTGATGATATAATTTTTACCGGTAGTTACCGTCTCAAAAACTCTCTCACCGGTCATCTTAATAACAGTGATAACAGTCTTTTCCATTGCAGGATTAATAAATTCAAGTTTCAGATCGGTACTCGCTACTACAGGATTTGGATACATTAAAAACTCAGCAGGATTAACTGATTTTTTAATCTCAGCTACCTCACGGGTATTAGGATATGAATGATTGCAATACTTTGACCAATCTATACCTATTTCACCGGAAGTATCAGTGCCCGCTGTTCTCGCGCTTGCCAGCGTAGCTGAATTATACCATTTGGTGTTAACGTTTGCGGCACCTGTAACGCCGGTAACTAATCTCAAACGATAATCATAATGAGCAGTACGGGTACTTTCACCATTATAGATGTAATCAGTATTTGTAATAACGGCAATAACTACCCCGTTTGCAGGAGGAAGATCCAGCTTCAGGCTACAGGTACCACTTGACACATACTGGCTATATACAGGTACACCTGTTGTCGAACGATAAACCAACTGACAGGTCATATTCGCACCAATCGGTTCAAAGTTAACAGTCACGGTATTACCTGTTACCGTCAAAGGGATCTGATTTGCCCCGGACCATCCTGGTAATGTACGCGCTTCAGGAGTAAGCAATCCTGCATTGTTTGTTGTTTTAACATACGGAGTAGCGATCCATGCATCAGGATTCAACCAGGAAGGTTGCCATTCTGCACCAATTGATTGTCCGAAGTGTCCATCTAATAATGCCAGCACAGCCGTTTTCCATGGGCCGAAATCTACCAGTGCCTGTTTAGCGCGGTATTCTGTAATTAATCTGCGCATTTGTGCAGCACCAATTCCTGATGCAATTCCTTCCAGCACGCGGCCGGGCGCATTCCTCCATATCCAGGGTACTGCTCCGTCACCCAGCGTATTTCCTAAAAATGTAGGGAACGAACTGCTGTACTGGTGACCACCTAAGAATGTACGCCATGTACAAATCTGCTGATTGCCATTAAACATGTTAACACCTTCTGCTGATGGTCCGCCAAAACTACCATCCTGTAACCAACCGGAGTAACACTCTATTGGCATAAAAGGAGCGATGAAATCCGTACCATTCAGATCTCCCATAGAGTTAAAGTTGTTCGATCTTCTTGCATCAGCGGTTTGCTGCAACCAAACATTACCACCTTCCTGGAACCATGCTGACTGTTTTACACCCGGTAAGTCTGCCAATAAAGCATGAATACCTTCATGCACCATTGCTCCTTTCTGAAATTCCCGGTCGGAATAATTACAGGCAGGGTCATAACTGTAAATAGGATAATAGGATGCCAGTACCATTGGCCAGCTAACACCGTTATAATATATAGTACTTTGCCAGCCACCTAATTCCGTATTTGGCGCATTATCTGTACAAAGTCCTGATCCATACAGGTATACTGAGCTGAAATACCCCTTCTTCGCACGTAAGTCCGGAGGCCAGCCCATTTGGTCGCGGAAATAGGCAAAGTCTGTGTTTAATCTTGCAAGCAATGGTGTAATGGCTGCAGTTGTCACCAGCGAATTCTTATTGGGTCCCCAACGGAAAGCCCACCACTGTGAAGATTGCGTTCCTACAACCTGTGGACAATCATTTAATACAGCAGTAGGAGCTGGTAAACTTGGGAATTCATCTTTGAAATTGTAACTGATAGTAGGGGAATATTTAGGCCATGTAAAAGCTTTTCCACCCGTAGTATCTACGGTACCACCGTCTGTAGTGCCTATTACTCGCCATTCAAGCATCCCTGTGGACTGATTGGGGTTCAGCATGGATACACGTATTCTGTTCATACTAACCGATGCTACAGATAATACGTTAAATGCATTGGTCTGCAATGGTATATTACCAAGGCGGACCCAGGATGAACCATTCCAGTAATCTGCATAAGCAGTGGTAGGTGTCAGTACACCGCCTCCATCATTGAACCAATATACTTCAATGGAAGTTACCTTATAATTCTGTGACCAGTCGTACTGTACCCACTCGGTCGTGTTCGGATTGTCCCAGTTGCCATAAGCACCATGCGATTTATCATTGGAATTCGCTGGTGTGAAATTGTCATTTAAGGCTGTAATAGTTTCCCAGGGAGATACATACGACGTTGTCGCTGTTGCCTGTGGAGCAATGTTTGTCTGCGCTTTCATGAAAGAGCAAAACAAACCTAATCCTAAAGTCAGGATAGAGAATTTTTTTGTGTTCATAAAATAGGTTTTTCTTGTTGGGTTTTCTTGTTGGATTTTGTCTGGTTTACTTGTTGGTTTTGTCAGTTTTCTTGTTAATAATAGGTTTAAAGGAGCTGTTTTTTGTATAGAGAATATATATCAGAAAGTACGTGAAATGGGTTACAAGGTTTTTTTATATGGTTTTCTGAGAGTATTTTCTATACCGCGAAACTAATTTAATAGTGTAGACCCTGTTTCATTTATATTAACAATCTCTGGTAGGATTTTATCAATAGGCGGCTAGATTTGACTACAACAATGGGCCACCAAAGGATTTATAACAAGCAGCGGAAGTAATGATTTAAAACTATGGTTGTTTTCAATCTGATTAACATTCATTTACGTATCTACACCAAAATAAACAGATGAAATATCAAATCGGTGCGCTTTTCATTGCATCCTTATTTTCCTCCTGTAATCATCTTAATAAGAATATCGTTGAAGCCGGATATATCAATAATTTAATAAATAATTACACATTCCCTCCACAGGCAAAGAATAATGAAAAAGACCTTTTATTCTGGAAAAACAGGATTGATCCCCAACGGCCAGGACAGGTAAACGAATTAAAATATGCGTCAGCTCTTATTACCCGGTTTCGTGAATTTGGAGATATCAATGATGTAAAGGAAGCGGAATCAGTGCTAAAAAACATTAACAAAACATATAACTCCTCATTAGCTTCCCCATTTGTTGCATTAACCTCATCAGCGCAGTTACAGCACCAGTTTATACAAGCTGATACTTTACTTCAAAAAGCAAAAAATGCAGGTATTAATGGTTTTACCTCCAGTACACTTTCTTTTGATGTAAATTTTGAATTAGGAAGATACAATAGTGCAGCGTACTGTTTAAAGCAATTAAAGAAAGGGAACGATTATAGTTACTATTTCAGGCTTTCAAAATATGATCATTTAAATGGCACGATTGACAGTGCTATTAATGATATGTTGCATGCCGCCAGCCTTGCTAAGGAATCTGCCTACCTGCAGGATATTGCGTTATCGAATGCAGGTGACTTATATATTCATGCCGGTGATCTGAGAAAAGCAGCTGAATTATATAAGCAATGTATCGGCTTAAATGCTGCTGATTTTCACAGCATAACAGGGTTAGGCTGGATTGCCCTGGTACACGACAAAAACGATACATTGTCAGAAAGAATATTCAAGTTCGTCCAGACAAAAAACAAACTACCAGACCCTCTGTTTAAATTATACCAGATGGCACAAAGCAGAGGAGATAAAATGCTGGAAAAAAGATATGCCAGTGAATTTGTTACAAAAGCAACAGATCCCCGATATGGAAAAATGTATACTAAATATTTAATTGAAATTTATACGGGCATTTTATGTGAACCGGCTAAGGCTGAAAGCCTCGGAAGAGAAGAACTAAATAACCGGGCTACTCCACAAACTTATGCATGGTATGCTTATAGTCTTTTTGAAAATAATAAAAAAGAGGATGCTTATAAAGTATTTCAGCAACATGTTTCCGGAGAACCACTGGAAGGCCTTGAACTTTATTATATGGGCAAAATGATGAAAGGCCTTGGTAAAGGATATAATGCCCGCGAATTTTTCAAAGCTGCGGATAAAAACAAATATGACCTGAGCCCGGATATCGCTAAAAGCCTGGAGAATAACTTAAAGGAATAACCGCTGTACGGTCCAGTAACCTGCAATTATTGTGATAACGATGGATAAAGGGATAACAATACGCGTAGGATAGAATGGCTTCCTGCCCAACCACCTGATTAATAAAAAATATGCCGCCAGAATAATCGTTAATTGCCCCAGTTCAATTCCTGCATTAAACATAACCAGGGAAATAAAATAAGCATCTCTGGGTAAACCTAATTGCCCCAAAGCGCCGGCAAACCCCATCCCATGTACAAGCCCGAATAAGAAAACCACCCCGATACGCGATGTTTTCAATCGTCCGGAAAAAATATTTTCCAATGCCACATACATGATAGATAATGCAATAACAGGTTCTACAATCCTTTCAGGGGGAGTAATTACGTGATATATTGTGAGGCCAAGAGTAACAGAATGGGCTATCGTAAAAGCAGTAGTCTGCCATAAAACAGGCTTTAACTGTGGACTCAGCAACAGCAAACAGAGTACAAACAAGATATGATCAAACCCAAGGGGAAGTATATGTTGATAGCCCAGTTGAAGATAAACAAGTCCCACATCTGTCTTTGACATCTTTTCCAGTTCTCCTACTACCACATGCGCATAAAGCGGTGTACTTATTACTGATATCAATAGCAGGATACAGAGGCGACATTTCATAAAACGTATAATATAACTTGTGTGTATGATAAAAACAAAAGCCGGAAATAAACCCCGGCTTTGTTAGTAAGTAAACATTTAATCAATTATCACCAGGGAGCGGCCTCATAAGGGAATGACGTTAAGAATGCTTTGTCATTACTATCGACGTGATCCGAAGTCAGTCCGGGGTTTGAAGTCCCTGCTGGCCCGCCAAAGATCAAAATCAGGCTTACATCTATCACATCGTCCGCTAATGCCCTGCCTGTAAGTACATTTGTTCCGTCGTAATAAGTGGTTTTACCGGTTGTTGAAACACCCAATACATCGGTTGCCAAAACACCTGTAAATGCAGCCGCGTTCAATGTTAAAATATTGCTCGTAAAGCCACCTCCGTTATAGGCCTGTAACTGTGCCTCAAACTTAGCCTGGTAGGCAGCATTCATCACTGAAGGTATTGTTACATTAAAGTTATCCTTATCTGCAGCTGCTACAAAAACAGTGGCTATTCCTGGACGTCCTACCTGATCACCGGCAACCGCAAATACTGCGCCGGTGTTAGGATCTGATGGAATTGTATCGTCAGTACCACTACATGCACCAAATGTAAAAGTCAGTGTACAAAATCCAATGATATATAAACTCTTTTTCATGATAGTAATTTCTTTTATGATGAATTAAACTTTTTGTTTTGTTTGTAACCAAACACCAAGTTTACCAGTACTGTTTAATAATGACTTGGGTACTTCTACTACAACACTCATTACATTGGTACCCTTAAATGAGTCGGTTCCCGGATTTGCAAAACTTGATGCTGTACCACCGGTAATTTTATGGAATTGATCGAGATCAAAAAAGAAAGGATCATCTCTCGGACCGGCAAATGCGCTGATCCCGTTAGTAGATGCTATAATTGGTGTTCTTGCCGAATAAGGAGTAACGTCTACAACAACCGAAGCGGTGCCTACTACAGTACTTGTCAGGCCCGTAGTAGCTGGTTTTACCGGACCATAGATATACATTTTACCCCCTTTGTACACGCATTGAATAACGAGGTCTTCTATATTGTCGCCGGTATTGTCAATCTTAAATTCGATCATTGTGTTCTCGTCAAATTTTGCGGTTTGCGTAGTTGCAGGACTCATCAATCCCTGCACATTCCCAACAAAAACGAGGTTGTTGGTATTTGCGCCCTGGAATACATATAAGTCCGTAATATCAGTACTTTTATTTTTCACATTCGGGGCATCCGCATGATCTGATGCCCATAAAATTCCGACACCAAGAATTAAGGCCATAGAAGTAATGGCAACAATGAGGTTTGCTTTTTTCATTTTTGGAAAGATTTAAGAGATGTTACTGGTTTTCCGGGGTAAATATTTACTTGCCTTAAAGAGATACGCTTGAAAAGTAATTACGGATTGCGGATACATTATTTATTTTAAAGGGACTCTCATTCCTTCGGCACTCTTCCATCATTCCTATATCATTTGGATATAGGAATGATAGAAGGATGCTATAGGAGTGATAAAGGAATGATGGAAGAATAGTAGGCTCAGAAGTCCAATCTATCCGGTACGATTGGCAAACAAATGACTATCAGACATACAAATACGCCCTCTTCTTTATTATTACTCTCTGACCATTATTAGCTCCAGACATGCTACCAGCTACGATTGAGGGCCCCTTTAACTCCGTCCCTGTTCTGTCTTGAGATAGGGATCTTTATCCCATCCTTCATTAGCAACATTCCCCCATCCTCTTTCAGGTAGCTTTTTACGAAATGGATATTGACCAGATGGGACTGGTGAGTGCGGAGGAAATCGTAGGGCTTAAGCAGTTCTGCGAATTCCTTTAAGGTCTTACAGACCAGTACCCGCCCGCTATCAGACAGGAAAAAAATCGTGTAATTGTTGGAAGCTTCGCAACGAATAATTTCGTCCACTTTTACATACATGATCTCGTTAAGGGTAGGCAATGCTATCTTGGGCAATTCCCTTTTTCCCATTTTGATATACTCAAGGAGATTATCGATACTTCGGTTCCTCTGTTTGTTCCCGATGGTTTCAATGGCTTTCTCCATTGCTTTTTTTAGTTCTTCACGATCGATGGGTTTCAGCAGATAGTCCAGCGCGGAGAATTTGATGGCCTGAATGCCATATTGGTCGAAGGCGGTGATAAAAATGATCTCGAATGCTATTTTCGGAAAGGCTTTCAGTAGGTCGAAGCCTGACTTTTCCGGCATCTGGATGTCCAGGAGGACGAGATCGGGCTCCTGAGCTCTGATGGCGGCGATCCCTTCGTCTGCACTGCCTGCGGTTGCTACTACCTGCACATAGGGGAAACAGGACTGAAGGATGGTCCTGGTATTTTCGATATTGTGTGGCTCGTCGTCGATAATGATGATGCGTATATTCATGGTCAGATCCATTGATCGAGTTGTATGATGATGATGGTGCCGGCAGCCCCGGAATTGACAACCAGTGAAACGCGTGGCGATTTATATTTCTGGTTGAGCAATGCAATACGCTGACGGCTCAGTTTCAATCCCAGGCCCGTACCTGGTACTGTCGTTTGGCCATCTCCGGAAGTTGCGGTTTGGTTTGCAGCGATGGTTGTAGCCTTGCCATCCGTCAGGTTAGCAGCAAACGCGAAGCCCCGGCCATTGTCTTTTACAGTAAGGATCAGCCCATGGTCATTTTGTTCCACTGATACTTCAATCCTCCCCTGTTGCAGTAAGGTTGCCACGCCATGTTTAACTGCATTTTCAACAAAAGGTTGCAGGAGCATGAGAGGAATCTCTGTATTCGCCTGGTTGATAGACTGATCTACATGGATCCCATAGGCAAATCCAAAACGGAGCTGTTCCATTTGCAGGTAATCATCCAGCATTCTGAGTTCATCTTCCAGACTGATCATCTCCACCTCTCCTGTCTGCAGAACCAGGCGGGTAAGGTCGGCGAATTTGGCGAGGTAATGGTTGGCGCCAGCGACATCGTTCTTATTCATCAACCCCTGGATGGCGGCAAGCGCATTGAACATAAAATGAGGGTTCAGCTGTGAACGGATAGACTTCAACTGCAGACTAACGGCCTCGTTCTTCGCTGTGACCCTTTTGAGTTTACTCTTATTATACCGGTAATAGCCCGCGAAGGCCAGACCCATAAAGGCAATTGCCCCCAAAATATATGGGAGCAATTGTTTAATGGATACTTTTTTTTCGATGAGGGGTGAAGGAAGCACCTCAAAGGGAAGCCGGAGCATCTGTTTATCCTCCCAGGTACCCAGGTCCTGGCTACGGTGGATGAGCAGCTGGTACTTGCCGGGCTTATCGAACCATTTGCTCCAAAACACATAAGTATTGCCTGTAAAGATAAATTCTACCTGGACAGTGTCTACTTTACCCCCAATATTTTTCACCAGGTACATGGAATAGGGAACGGTCTCATGATGCTTGAAATCCAGGCTGAATTCTTCCACACTGTCAACGGGAAATTTCAGATCCAGGGGCAGACCGCTGAGGCTGTCGAAACGCGTAGCATACTTACAGTTCAGCTTCTTATAATTGATATTAAAATAAACATTGGTCTTTCCGACGATCATCTGCGAGACCCGGGGCTTATAATCGTTCCTCCAGTCGAAAATTACACCGTCCCTGATGCTGTAGTCCCTGGTATTGACTACTTCGATCATTATTTGCTTTCCCGGCGCCCTGTATTTGCCTAAAAAGGCGTAAGGCTTTTTCGCGCCATGCTCCTGCGCCATCCTGAGAACAGGCGACCAGGGCACCCGTTCTACGCTGTCGTTCTCCACTACATGGTATTTGTAATCCTTTGCATTCTCTGGCGTAATACCCAGGGCGATCAGCTCCGCCTCAGAACTATCGGAAATGAAATACGCAGAATAAGACCTGGAGATGGACATTACCCCGGAACCCAGATAATCTTTGACATCCGGGTTTAGCCTCACCCCAAGTAACATGGGGGTTTTAGGAATAACGTCTTTGCTGCGTCCATATTTCGAAAGGCTTGATTTGGAATCAAAAAAGTCAAAGACCGAGCCGACATCGCCATCGCTAGCGGCAAACATAGAGGGTTGCCTCACCATGAAACGCGTGTCTGTACCAATACTTTCAAACACGATGTAATGGCCGAATACATATCCCTGATGCTGGGCATACAAAAGGGAAGGGATGCCATAAATGCAAAAGATAAGTCCAAGGAATGCAATGATTGTCTTTTTCATGTTCGGAGGTTTGAAGATAATAATAATGGCCGAAATTCATGGAATTAGCTGATGGAGGCAAGAGCGCCTTAGTATCTGACCATCGCGGATAAGAATCCGGTACATTATTATAACTTGTTCATCAACCGACTATATTTTTAATGCAACAAAAGGAGAAGCTCACACTTGTCCAAAATTGTATGAAAACGAAAACAGGCACAAAAAAACTACGCTACTACATTTACCGCTTTATCATACAGTAATTCTTTCTCCCCAAATAAGCGCTCTGCAATAATATTACGCTCCTTGCAATATGCGATCAGTTTATTCGATTGGATAATCGGATTAGATTCATCCGTATATTTAATACTGCTGATGAACTCTACCCAGGGCTCCTGCCCCATCGCATATACATACACTTCTTTTGGCTTAAAAATGTTGATCAGTGAAATACCTTTCTCACTATCTGATCCTGATAAACGACGGCTATTATCCTGCTCCCTGGATAATTTTTTAGTAAGCAACGGACCATACAACCATGAAAGCGGTGCACCATCACATTCCATCCCTAAAAACATCACATCAGGATTACCCACTATTTTATGAATCCTCTTATATAAAGCGGATTCAACTATCCTTGAATCCGCCAGGAATACCAGTTTAAAATTACCGATCTGTACAAAGAAACAGGCTTTTGTAAGGATATTCATATCACTGTGTTCCCCTGTAAAAGGCAGCCCTGTGATAACTGCATCAGAAAAGCGAATGGTTTCCATTTCATTGATGGCAATCACATTTTCAAAACCGATATTGTTAAACATCAGCTTCAAACCAGGATCTTCCAGTTTGCCACTATTCGTATGAGGTACAATAATGTTCCTGATCTTATGGCGCAGCGGCAGCAATGTTTCAAACAGGATATGGTCCTGGTGATTGTGGGTGATTAATACATAATCAATTATATCAGGTAAGTCCCCGTCAGAGAAATGTGCTACCTCTGAATCGTACCCGTAATAGCTGATCAACGGATCTACCAGGATGCTGATATCTTTTGTTTCCACCAGTATACAGGCGTGTCCGAAATAGCGCATTCTGACTTTATCCCCGGTATATTTATTATAAACAGGAGGTGGTGTTTCTGTAAAGAATGTTTCGAATAAAGCCGACTGACTATCAGAGATCCCCAATAACGCTTTGATGTATGCTAATGATTGTGGCGTACGTTTCATCCTGGCCAGTTCATCAATCCCAGGATGATCAAATGGGATCTGCAGATGCAAAACATCCGGTTCATTCAGTCGTGGCGTACTTAAACAAAAAGGACGATGGTCATTATTCGTGATCCAGAGCGCAATACTTTGCGATTGTTTGTTATACAATTCACTTTCGTATAATAAGGGTTCAAAAAATCTGAAACCCGGATTGTTCTGACGATCATAATATAACTCTACAAAACCTTTCAGCGGTTCAGGTACTTTGGCATACAATGATTCCAGCGAAAACCCTTTCCCTTCGTCCTGTAATAATTTATCGAGCTCCTTAATAGCTTTTGAGAATTTGATCAGCGGTTGCTGATTCGCCAGCGTTTCATCCTGCACTGCTTTCACCTCATTCACTCTGTCGACCGGAATATCCATAAAAGGACCACCACGCAGTTTGGGGTTCAACACGGCTTCTGCATGCAATTGTGGCGCCATCAGATAAGACTCCATAATCGTCATATGCCTGCCTGTGATATTCATAGCAGCAGTAGCAGGAGAAATAAGGTGGCTCCATGCATACCAGCGGTCTACAAGAGGCTCCATTACCAGATTGGGTTTCAGATACACTAAGGTTCCATTCATAAAATATTGGTTTATAGTCTCAACTTTTAATTAATTTATTTTTCTTTTATGAGCGCGCCGGATTCCATCCGGTATAAAGAATCGGCCCTTTCATAATATTTGTCATCATGCGTGATGGCCAGGATAGTAAATCCTTCCGCTTTTAATATCGGAATGATCTTCATATAAAATTTCGTTCTGAAAGCAGGGTCCTGGTCTGCCGCCCATTCATCCAGCAACAGGATTGGACGGTTCTCCAATAGTATGGCAATAAAGGCTAAGCGCTTCCGCTGTCCGGTAGAGAGTTTCAGCGAAGAGAAACTGTTTGTTCCTATAGAAACTTTATCATCCAGCTCAAATAACTGCAAATAGCGGTTTGCCCGTTCCCTGTCAATCACATCGATACCATATAGACGGTCAAACAGGTGGAAGTCGGAAAATACAGGTGCAAATAATGTATTCGGAATTTGGCCTGAAATAATCTCTTCCCCATTCAGAAAAAGTTTCCCTTCCTGTGCCTGTAACAAGCCTAACACAATATGCAGCAAGGTAGTTTTCCCTGCACCGTTACCTCCATAGATAAAAACAACTTCTCCTTTCTTCAATTCAAAATCTATTGGCCCAAGAGAAAACGCAGTGTCTGAAACAGGATATTTAAAGCAAACCGACTGATATGTCAAATCCTCTAATGGTGGCAATGCCTCTGCCTGCACGGGCTTTTCATACGCTCCGAATGAACAAAGTAAATCATCCAGCCTTATAGCAGCAATATTACCTGCTCCCAGATCAGGCATTAAGCCTGCAACAGATTCTAATGGCCCCAACAGGTAGAGCGTTACTATAATGCAGTTCATAAGCACAGTAGCCGGGATCTTTAACCATGTTCCGCCCAGAAAGAGTAAAGCAATCAATGCTACATAAAACAGGAACTGGCTGATGAGGTTATTATTATAATAACCCGTAAATCCTTTACTGGCATTTTTATAATTGTGCAGGGATGCTTCCTGTAAAGGCCCCTCCACCAGCGCTTCACCCTTGGCAGGATTAATCTTTACTTCCCGGAACCCATCAATCACCTGACGCACGTGGTGAAACAACACATCTTCGCTTTCCCTCGCATTTTGCAGGTATTTAAGATTAGTACGGGACCCTAATGTATAAATGCCTACCCCACAACCTGCCACCAATGCTATAAAAATCAGTACAGTAAAAGAAAGATAAGCCAGGTATACCAGGCTACCGGCTACGGTAACAATGGCCGTCACCAGTACAATGGAAGACAATGCAGCATGAGAAACAGCCAGTACATCTTTTGTAACAGCAGCATACAATAACTCCTGCTTTTCTTTCATATCATGATAACCGGATCGCAATGCAGAACGGATCAATTGCATCCTCACATCATGTACAATCTGCTGGGAAAAGCGGATGGTAATACCAGACAGGACCCGGTTTAATACCAGGTATACCAATAGCAACCCCAGTGCAGAAAGGAAGAAAGCAAGATCTGCTTCCTTTCCTGCTATCAATCCATTTAATGTTTTATTGATCATCACCAGCAACCACACATGAATACCACCGGCACTCAACCCCAGTAAAACAAGCATCACAAAAATCCTCACCCTTCTTTTAAACACAAGCGTTAATAACTGCATATTGATCTCATATTATTTTTTAACTATTCCAGCTACTAATGCAGCCTCATCTTCCAGTATGTTAGCATGATGTACAGTATCCATCCTGATCAGCTTCAACTGGTTCTTGCGGGCCAATACACGATTCACATTATTAAAGGGCAGTGATAATAAATAGTCCTGCACTTCGAATTTATCCGCAGGTATTGTATCATCTCCTAATGTTGCTTTAAACAACACTATACGGGTATTTTTCAGTTTACGGGAAATCAACTGATCTCTCAATGCATATTCTGCCAGCAGGAAGCTCCTTACCTGCCCGGCAGTCGCTTCAATATCCAATCCGTCTAATGCCCGTTGTACATCGGCTTCTGTAGGGGGTGTTCTGTAAGCAGCCAGTTTCTCATCACCATCACTCAGCGCTGTATCCAACAGGTAAACAGTAATATCCCGGATACCTTTCGCTTCAAGCAGTGCTGCGATCTCAAGCGCGATCTGTCCGCCTAAGGACCATCCCAGCAATGCATAAGATGTTTGTGCTGAGGTACGCTGTACCTCCTCTATCTGTGCCAGGTAATAATCTGCCAGTTGTGTGAGGTTACTTATTTTTTCTGCATGATACAGATTATAAGAATCCACACCATAACAACTATGCGTAGTGGCTAACCGTTCTGCCAGTGAAGTATATACTTCACTACCGCCGCCGCCCGGATGAATCATAAAGAGATTAGGCTTATCTGTAGTAGTGTTTAATTTTACAATGATCTTATTATCGGCAGCAGTTTCCAGTGTAGCCGCTAATAACCGTACAGTCCTCGCCATAAAAATATCCGCGATCTTTATTCCGGATGCGAAAGCCGTATTCATCCTGCGCATTAACCGGATTGCAGAGATACTGTTACCTCCTGCCGTAAAGAAGTCATCATCAATGCCCACTTTATCAACATCCAATCCTAATATTTCCGCATAGATCCTGCACAGTTCTTCCTGTGTCTCATTCTCTGGTGCTTGGTAATGATGACTGTCCGTAAAAGTAGGGTCCGGTAACGCTTTCCTGTCCAGCTTTCCATTGATCGTCAATGGCAGATGTGTGATATGTACCAGTACTGCCGGTACCATGTACGATGGCAGATGATTATGCAGGTGTTGTAAGATGCTCTCATGGTCCAAAGTGATTGGGGAAACATAATAACCCGCCAGGTATTTATGTACGCCTTCTCTGGCTATTACCACCGATTGACGGATACCTGGGTAAGAGGATAACTGGGATTCTATCTCTCCCAACTCTATACGATAACCGCGGATCTTCACCTGGAAGTCATTACGACCAATATATTCCAGGCTGCCATCATGCAGGTATCTCACCAAATCCCCTGTCTTATATAACCTGCCATAAGACGTGGTGATGAAACGTTCTGCCGTCAATGCTGCTTTGTTCAGGTAACCCCGCGATAAACCCGCTCCTCCTACATACAACTCTCCTATCGCGCCTACCGGTACCGGTTGTAAATAACTGTTCAACACATAGGCATGCTGATCCGGGATCGTTACCCCTATTAAGGATCCTCTCTCTAAATCAGAAGATTGAATCGCTTTATACGTGACATGCACCGTTGTTTCTGTAATACCATACATGTTGATCAACTGTGGATGCTGATCTGCATAACGGCTATACCAGGGTTTTAACTGCGACAGGTTCAAGGCTTCTCCTCCAAAGATCACATAGCGTAAACTGCTTAACAAGCCGGGTCTGTTAACCGCAATATCACTGAACTGGTAGAAGGCATTCGGTGTCTGGTTCAATACTGTCACGCCTTCCAATGCACACAGATCATAGAACTGTTCCAGGTCTCTTGTCTGTTCACGGGTGGGTATCACCAGCTTGCCTCCGTACAATAAAGCACCCCATAACTCCCATACACTGAAGTCAAATACATAAGAATGGAATAATGTCCATACATCACTTTCAGTAAAGCCGTACCACCCATTCGTGGCATTAAACAACCGCACAACATTTCCGTGTTCCTGCATCACTCCTTTAGGCTGACCGGTAGTACCACTGGTATATATGACATAAGCCAGATGATCAGCACCTGCAGCAGTTACTGGATTAGTAACAGGATACCCATCAATCTCTGCAAGCATCGCATCTGTGATAACTACCTTCGCATGGATATCCGATAAAATGTAATTAATTCTTTCTGCCGGATATTCCGGATCAATAGGCACATACGCGGCGCCTGCTTTCAATACGCCTAAGATAGCTACTACCATAAATGAAGACCTTTCCAGGCTAAGCCCTATCAGGTCATCTGGCTGGATATCATAATTGGCAAGCAGGTAAGCGGCCAGTTGATTTGCCCGTTCATTCAGTGCTTTATAAGTCAGGGCTGTTCCTGCAAATACCGTTGCGGTATGGTCAGGTGTCTTAGCTGCCTGCGCTTCAAATAATGACTGGATCGTAGTATCGGAAAAATAAGTAATACCCGCATGCTGTACTTCATCTGCATAACGAAGACTGCTTGTTTTCAGGGTGGGTTCAGCAACTATCTGCTGCAACAGGGAGTTGATACCCCGCAGTACCTGCAAGATCATATCTCTGTCAAAGAGTTCTCCTGCGTATTGTAATCTTACTACAACTTCCTCTCCGGCTTCATAGGCAATGATACCAAGTGGGTAATCCATCTTCTCTACCGAATGTCTGAATTCCAATACCAGGGTTTCCGCTTCGTCATGCGCTTCGGGAACAGGATAGTTTTCATAAACAAACAGGCTGTTGAATAAACGCGTACCGTTCTTCTGTAGTTTAGACAGGTTGATATCACTGCGGTTATTGACCTCATTAATATGTTCCTGTAATTGCTGTATTTCCGCTACAACAGTACCTCCGGTATGTTCCATAATAACCGGTAGTGTATTGATAAACAGCCCTACAGATTGTTCAATATTATCTATCGGCAGATTACGACCGGAAACAGTCATACCCACAACCGTTGTATCACTATTGCCATATATACTTAACTGCTTATGCCAGCAATACTGCAATACTGCATTTAATGTAAGCCCATGATCGAGACAGAACTTCTTCAGGCGGATATATTGCTCCTCTTTTATAGTAAGCTGTTCTTCTGCTGATTCCCTGATATGCCTGTAATCTGATAATACCAGCTGCCTTTGGTTTGCTTTCAGCAGACCACTAAGATCTTCCTGATCTTCCAGCAGACTGATATAATTTTCCCAGTAAGCTGTATTATCCTGCCGGGACAATTGCAAATATTGCTGGGCAGCCTCATAACTCTTGTCTGCCTCCACACGGATTGACTCTTCATTGAGGAGTTGCAGATAAATAGTATGAATCGTTTCCAGTAATACAGGAGAGCTCCAGCCATCCAGGATAGCATGATGACTACTGAAAATACAGGTATAGTGTTTTTCACTGCGCTTTAGCAGATACACCCTGAAAAGGTTGCCTGCTGACAAATCATAAGCGGCAGCTCTGTCCTCCGACAGGATGCTTTCCAATTGCGCCTCATCTTTCAGTTCCTCATAGCGCCAATCCAGGATACCATGCTTATCTATTACCTGTACCAGTTCTTCTTCCCAGCTGAACCTCAGCCGCAAAGCACTATATTGCTGCTGGGCATACTTCCAAGCCAGTTGCAATTTTTCCAGGTCTAAAGGATTATGATAATCCCAGATCTGCTGTACACGATATGCATCATCTACATCACCCTGGTTCAATGCATGGTAGATAAATCCTTCCTGCAGGCTGTTCGCAAGATAAACGCCTGCTATTTCACGGTCTGCCTGCAGATGGTCCAGGTAGTCTGCTGATATTACATAATTGATGTCAAATGGGGTAAGGTAAGTACGCTTTGCCTGGCTTAAATAAGTGATGATCGCTTCGAGTCTGGCGCGATACCCTTCTCCCAACGCAGTTAATACTTCTTCAGGTAAACTACCTGTGATGGCAAACTGTAACTGACCATCTGCAATACCACCATTAATGCTGATAATACTTTCCACCTTATTTTCAGGTGAAGAGGTTAAACCGCTGCTATCGCCGGAAATAGTCCACAGACCTCCCGCTTCACCTTCCATCTGGTCAAACTGGCCAAGATAGTTAAAGCTGACACATGGGAGTTCATATGCAGTATACCCGATCAATGCACCATAGCCAATGCCATTTTGAGGCACCTTCCTGAGCATTTCCTTCACAGACACGATATTAGTCTCCATTGCATCGTTAACCGTCTCCAGCCTCACAGGATACATCGTGGTGAACCAGCCTGTTGTTCCTGTAATATCCAGATCAGCGGATAATGCCTCTCTTCCATGTCCTTCCAGCAGGATATAATTGGTACTGCTTCCGCTCAGCTCAGACAATGCCATTCCTAAGGCCGTCAGCAACAGGTCATTGATCTGTGTCTGATATACCGCACTGCTTTCCCGCAACAACAGGGCAGTGTTTACACGATCCAATACAATACTGGCTTCGTTTACTTTACCGGTGCTCTTCTCCCGCAGGATGGCGTTATTAGCGCTTACCCCTGCAATGATCTGCTGCCAGTAATGCTTTTCCTCCTGATGCGCATAAGTAGCTACTGCATTCACCCATTGACGGTAACTGCTGCCTTTCATGCCCAGCATAGTACCGGTCATTCCTTTTGATAAATGCTGGTAGATCGTTTGCAGATCATCACTGATAATACGCCAGCTAACGGCATCTATGATCAGGTGATGGAAGGCAAAATAAATTCTTGCACGTCCATTTGCATAACCATCCAGGTAACCTGTCTGGAAGGTCTTACCTCCAAACAGATCAAAATCAGATTGCCAGCTGGTCAATAATTCCTCTAAAGCAACCGGTATATAGGTACGGACATCTGCATAATTGAGCTGTACAACTGGTAACGTTTCCCTGTAATACTGTGTATAATCCTTTCTGTAACTCAACCTGAAAGCATCGTGATGCGTTATCAGCAATTCTATACTCTGTTGCAGCAATGTCCGGTCCAGCACGGGCACATCCAGCATAAAGGATTGGTTCCAGTGATGGTAAGCAGGGAATAATCCTTTTTCAACATTACGGAAGAACCATTGCTGTACTGGCAGCAATCCTACTTCTCCTGTTAAAACACCCTGTTCTGCTGTGATCGTTGTGCTACCTGCTTTTGCTATTACATTACGGTAAAGTGCCGCAATCGTTTTATGCGTAAAAATGTCCTTTACATTGATATGAATATTCAACCGTTGCCTCAACCGGCTCACAAGCTGTATGCTTACAATACTATCCCCTCCCAGTCTGAAGAAATCATCATGTATGCCTACTTTGGACACATCCATGTTTAACACTTCTGCGTAAATAGCACATAATTTCTCCTCTGTTTCATTCTCCGGTGCATGATAGTTTTCACTTCCCGTAAATGCAGGATCAGGTAATGCTTTTCTGTCCGGCTTCCCATTTACGGTTAGCGGTATATGATCAATATGTACCAATACGGCAGGTACCATATAATCAGGTAACAATCCTGCCAGATAAGCCAATAATTGATGCTGATCAAATGCTCTTTCTGATACATAATACCCTACCAGGTATTTGCTGGTATCCCTGTCTTTAGCTAATACCAGCGACTGCCTGATCCCGGGATAAGAAGACAACGCAGATTCAATCTCACCTGTTTCAATACGGTATCCTCTTATCTTTACCTGGAAGTCATTACGTCCTGCGTATTCAAGATTTCCATCCGGCAGATAACGTACCAGGTCGCCCGTCTTGTAAATTCTTCCATAGGCAGTATCAACAAAACGCTCTTTCGTCAGTGCATCCAGATGCAGATAACCTCTGGCTACACCTGCTCCGCCAATGTACAACTCTCCTGTGGTACCCACCGGGACCGGCAGCAGGTTGCTGTCCAGTACATAAGTAGTCATATTGATGCCCGGACGACCGATATTCCTGCTGCTGCTTCCTTTCGTATAATGGTGCAGCGTAGCACATACCGTTGTTTCCGTAGGACCATAAGCATTGATGAGATGAACACCCTGGTCGTGGTACAATTCCATTAACCGGGAATCTGTAACATCTCCTGCTACGATCAATGTTTCCAGCGGCAGGATATATTCCTTATTTAATAAAGCAGGAGGAATAGTAGCAATCTGAATATTATTTGCAGCGATAAAATTATTTAACCGCAACAGATCTGTTCTTGTATGATCATCTGCAATGTACAGCGTGTTACCATATAGCAGGGTTGCATAAATCTCCCAAACATGCGCATCAAATACATAGTTAGCATACCACAGGCAGTTTTTATCTCCTGCTGACAATCCCAGGGCTGTTCCCTGCATTGTTACGAGATTCAACACGCTACGGTGTTCAATCATTACACCCTTAGGCTTGCCGGTAGTACCACTGGTATAAATAACGTACGCAAGATTTGCTGCGCTGACAGCCGTTACCGGGTTTGTAACAGGATAAGTATCGATCTCCTGCGTCATCTTATCCGTAATCACCACCTTTGCATGAATATCAGATAAGATGTAATGAATCCTTTCTGATGGATATCCCGGATCAACAGGCACATAAGCCGCACCTGATTTAAGTACCCCTAACATCGCCACCAGCATAAATGCTGAACGTTCCAGGCAAAGGGCTATCAAATCATCCGGCTGAATGCTGTAGTTCTCCTGCAGGTAAGCTGCCAGCTGATTCGCCCGTTCATTCAATGCCTGGTAAGTGAATGTATGTCCGTCATACACTGCTGCAATCTTATGAGGTGTCGCCAATACCTGCGCTTCAAACATTTCCTGGATGGTTTTATCCTGCGGATAAGCGCGTAAGGTATTATTCCATTCATGAACTATCTCGTTGTAATCTTCTTCAAGCAGACCATTCAACACCGGTTTATTCTCAATGAGACGATACATATTCTGTGCATAATAGCGCATGAAATAATCCAGGTATGCCTGATCAGCCACATCATCGTGTGCTGTCATAGAAACATGGAATCCTGCATCTCCCTGCTGGGAAACGTTCAGTACAAATGGAATGTTGGACCTTTCATAACCGGAACCTTCTTCTATACTGTCTACACTTTCTTCAAATATGTGGAAATGCACAAAGTTAAAAGCGAACTGATATAACTCCTGTCCAAACAGTGATTTGATCTTACCGTATGGATAGCCCTTGTAATTATACAAGTCAAGTTTCTGCCGGAAAACGGCGGCTATCTCATCATCCGGTCTTACCTGGTAACGGAAAGGGATCGTATTCAAAAACAGACCGAATAACTGATCACCCCCTTCTTTCTCCAGACGGTTATTCACAACAAGCCCAATAGTAATATCGTCCTGGTTTAAGAACCGCGCTAGTGTATGCAGGTAAACATAGATAAACAGTGTGTCTGCACTTACATGTAATGATTGTGCCAGTGCAAGCAGCGATTTACTCTGCTCTCTTTCCAGCTGTAAAGAGGAAGAATAAAGCCCATTATCCGAAAATGCCGGATCATACTTCCATACTGCTGCTGTAGTATTCAGGTCAGCAAGGTAATCCTTCCAGAATGTGATCGCTGCAGGGTCATTCATTACACGCTGCTCTTTTGCTACAAACTCTCCATAGTGCAAATCTATCTGCCCGCTGACAGGTTCATTCTTTGTATAGGCATTCACAAATTCATTTACCAGTGATGCAATACTCCAGCCATCCGTAATAGCATGGTGGAAAGAGAAAATAAAATCGTACTGATCATCCAGCTTATTAATAATAATCCTGAACAGTCCTGCTTTTGCAAAATCAAATCCCTGCTGGCGTTCCTTATCAATAATTCCTTCGGGGTCCTGATGTTCAAATACTGTAATATCCGGTGTAACTGAACAATGAATGATACAATCATATCCATTATCAGATAATACAAATCCTGCTCTTAACAATTCGTGTTTCTGCACAAGTTTTTCGAAGATCAGCAACAGCTTCTCATAGTCAAATACATGATCTATCCTGTACCGGAATACGTCGTGATAAGTACCGGCCTGGTCCTGTTCAGATTCAAACAACATCCCTATCTGTAAATAACTGGCAGGATAAACATCTGCGATCTCATTCAGATCATATGCATATTTCTTGTCTGTTAAACTGAATGGCTGATATGCTTCCACTGCATCCTGTTGCCCCTGCGCTGAAAGGAACTGGCTGATACCCCTGACGTGTTTATGCATGAACACATCCTTCACTTTTATCTGACGGTGTAATCTCGTATTGATCTTACTTACCAGGCGGATAGCAATGATACTGTCGCCTCCCAATCTGAAGAAATCATCATCTATCCCTATCTTCCCTGCATCCAGGTGTAACACTTCTCCATAGATCCTGCACAGTTCTTCCTGGGTTGCATTCTCCGGTGCTTGGTAATGATGACTGTCCGTAAAAGTAGGGTCCGGTAATGCCTTCCTGTCCAGCTTTCCATTGATCGTCAATGGCAGATGCGTGATATGTACCAGTACGGCCGGTACCATGTACGATGGCAGATGACTATGCAGGTGCTCTAAGATGCTCTCATGGTCCAAAGCGGTTGGGGAAACATAATAACCCGCCAGGTATTTATGTACGCCTTCTCTGGCTATTACTACCGATTGACGGATACCTGGGTAAGAGGATAACTGGGATTCTATCTCTCCCAACTCTATACGATAACCGCGGATCTTCACCTGGAAGTCATTACGACCAATATATTCCAGACTGCCATCATGCAGGTATCTCACCAGATCCCCTGTCTTATATAACCTGCCATAAGAGGTGGTGATGAAACGTTCTGCCGTCAATGCTGCTTTGTTCAGGTAACCCCGCGATAAACCGGCTCCCCCTACATACAACTCTCCTATCGCGCCTACCGGTACCGGTTGTAAATAACTGTTCAACACATAGGCATGCTGATCCGGGATCGTTACCCCTATCAATGATCCTCTCTCTAAATCAGAAGATTGAATCGCTTTATACGTGACATGCACCGTTGTTTCTGTAATACCATACATGTTGATCAACTGTGGACGATGATCTGCATAACGGCTATACCAGGGTTTTAACTGCGACAGGTTCAAGGCTTCTCCTCCAAAGATTACATAACGTAAACTGCTTAACAAGCTGGGTCTGTTAACTGCAATATCACTGAACTGGTAGAAGGCATTCGGTGTCTGGTTCAATACTGTCACGCCTTCCAATGCACACAGATCATAGAACTGTTCCAGGTCTCTTGTCTGTTCACGGGTGGGTATCACCAGCTTGCCGCCATACAATAAAGCACCCCATAACTCCCATACACTGAAGTCAAATACATAAGAATGGAATAATGTCCATACATCACTTTCAGTAAAGCCATACCATCCATTCGTGGCATTCAACAACCGCACAACATTTCCGTGTTCCTGCATCACGCCTTTAGGCTGACCGGTAGTACCACTGGTATAGATGACATAAGCCAGATGATTGGCACCTGCAGTAGTTACTGGATTAGTAACCGGATATCCATCAATCTCTGCAAGCATCGCATCTGTGATAACTACCTTCGCATGGATATCCGATAAAATGTAATTAATTCTTTCTGCCGGATATTCCGGATCAATCGGCACATACGCGGCGCCTGCTTTCAACACACCTAAGATAGCTACCACCATAAACGAAGACCGTTCCAGGCTAAGCCCTACCAGGTCATCTGGCTGGATATCATAATTGGCAAGCAGGTAAGCGGCCAGTTGATTCGCCCGTTCATTCAGTGCTTTGTAAGTCAGGGCTGTTCCTGCAAACACCGTTGCTGTACGGTCAGGTGTCCTGGCTGCCTGCGCTTCAAATAATGACTGGATCGTAGCATCGGAAAAATAGGTAATACCCGCATGCTGTACTTCATCCGCATAATGCAGGTCTTTGATCCGTGCATTACTCCGCTGTGCCAGCTGGGTTAAAATACGTTTGTAGGTATGGATATAACCTTCAATAGTAGTACGCTCAAATAAACTGGTAGCATAGTTGAATGATCCGGTAATTTCAGCACCACTATCGCCCAGCATCACAGACAGATCAAACTTCGCTACCTGGTAATTTCCTCCGCCATCATATGCTTCCAGCAATGCATCTACTTCATTCTTCTGAATACCTCCGAACTGTGCTACGCCGAATAATACCTGGAAGACAGGATGCCGGGAACTATCCTGTGAGATTCCCAATTCACTCACCAGCTTTTCAAAAGGCAGGTCCTGATATGACTGTGCCTCTTTTACAGCTTCCCCTACCTGTTTAATAAAGGCGGTCACTGCCTGATCAGGATGTAGTTCTTCCCGCAATGCCAGTGTATTCACAAAGAACCCGATTACATCTTCTATTTCTTTATAATGACGATTGGCAACAGGGCTACCGATCACTATATCCTGCTGGTTACTGTAACTGCTTAACAGCAGATAATAACCACTCAGCAGCAGGCTATACATGCTCACTTCCAGCTCTTTCGCTACTGTTCTTAAAGCCGCACTGGTTGCATCATCTATATAGAAATCAATATCTGCACCGGCATAACTTACCTGTGCGGGTCTTGGTTTATCTATTGGCAGATTAAGTGTTTCATAACCGGATAACCGCTTTTTCCAGTAAGACAATTGTTTCTCCAATACAGTACCTGTCAGGTAGTTCCTTTGCCATAATGCAAAGTCTTTATATTGAATACTTAAAGCAGGCAGCGGCTGTGTGTTATTATAATTATGCAATAACTCGCGGATCAGAATATCAGTGGACCAGCCATCAAAAGCGATGTGGTGCAATACGATACTAACATAATTCGTTTCTTTCAGCTGATATACTTTTACCTGTACCGGATACTCCTTATCCAGTTGAAACACGTGATTCACCGCCTGATCAATCATGATTGCCAAAACGTCTTCATCAGCAACAATGATCCTTTCTACCTGCAATGCCTCCTGCATCACCAGTTGATATCCACTGCCTTCACTACTCATCCGGATCAGACTGCGTAACACCTCATGTCGCTGTACGATCGCATTCAAACCAGCCAGTACTTTCTCTATATCTGTTGCACTATGCAGTTTAAATACCAATGGTATATTATAAGCATTACTACCACCTTCATAGGTTTCAATAAACCACAAACGCTCCTGTGCAAAAGATAATGCCTGTTCTTCCACCTGATGAATAACAGGTGCCATCACTTTAATTTCTTCCTGGATACCACCCGCCAGTTGTACAGATAACTGACTGATAGTAGTATAACTGAAAATATCCGCTACGCTGATATGTGTACCCAGTAATTTATTTAACCGGCTCACCAAACGGATGGCCAGAATACTGTCGCCTCCCAGTGCAAAGAAATCATCATTAATACTGATCTTATCTTCTTCCAGTTCTAATACTTCTGCATAAATAGCACACAATTGCTGCTGTAAATCATTCTCAGGTGCACGGTAACAGTTGGCATCTGTAAACATCGGGTCCGGCAGTGCTTTTCTGTCCAGCTTACCATTTACCGTCATAGGCAAATGATCCAGTGGAACAAGTGCTGCAGGGACCATATATTCAGGCAACTGTTCTGCCAGATAGGCTAACAGAACAGTGGCGTCCAATGTGGTGGCTGATACATAATATCCTACCAGGCTTTTCACACCATCGCTGAGTTCCCTGGCCAGCACTACCGCCTGCCCGATACCAGGATAAGCAGCCAGCCTGTTCTGAATCTCTTCCAGCTCAATCCTGTAACCACGGATTTTTACCTGGAAGTCATTTCTTCCGATATATTCTATATTCCCATCCGGTAAATATCTTACCTGATCACCTGTTTTATATAGCCTGCCATTACCAGTAAAGGAATCGTTGATAAACCGTTCTGCCGTCAATGCAGGAAGATGCAGATAACCTCTGGCTACACCTGCTCCTCCAACATATAACTCGCCAACAGCTCCTACCGGGACCGGTTGCTGATAGCTATTCAATATATATGCCGTTGTATTGGCAATAGGACGGCCTATATTCCTGTTACTGCTTCCTGTGGCATAATGATGCAGCGTAGCACATACCGTCGTTTCTGTGGGTCCGTAGGCATTAATAACGTCTGTGCCAGACTCCCTGTATAACTCCATTAATTGGGGATTCGTTACATCCCCTGCTACAACCAGCGTTTCCAGCGGCAATACTTCTTCCTTATCCAGCAAAGCAGGAGGAATGGTTGCTATCTGGATAGCATGATCTGTTATATAATTCTTTAATAAAAAGATATCTTTTCTCAGCCTGTCATCCACCAGGTATATACGGTGTCCGTTGAGCAATGCCGTAAATAGCTCGGATGCATGCGCATCAAATACATAATTCGCATACCATAAGCAATGCTTATAGCCATCAGACAAGCCAAACGCGGCTCCCTGGATAAGCGCAAGGTTTATTACACCACGATGTTCTATCATTACACCTTTAGGCATACCGGTAGTACCACTGGTATAGATCACATACGCAAGGTTCTCCGCTCCTGCAGCTGTTACAGGATTTATAACAGGATAAGCACTCACATCGGGCCGGTATTCATCCGTAATAACCACGCGTGCCCTGGTATCTGATACGATGTAATCTATTCTCTCCTGTGGGTATCCGGGATCTATTGGTACATAGGCTGCTCCTGATTTCAATACCGCCAGTATAGCAACCAGCATATACTCAGACCTTTCCATGCACAATGCGATCAGATCATCAGGCTGTATCTTGTACGTTGCCTTCAGGTAGGCAGACAACTGGTTGGCACGTTCATTCAGTTCACGGTAAGTCAGTTGCTGTTCGTTAAACACCACTGCTACCTGGTCCGGTATCCGGGCTGCCTGTTGTTCAAACAATGAGTGTATAGTCTGATCTGATGGATACTCCTGGCGAACATCATTCCAGTCATGAACAATCTGTTTAAACGTTGTATTATCCAGATAGCGAAGATCTCTGATCCGCTGTCCCCGTTTCAGCTGTGATAACTGTAACAGTATTTCCTTGTAAGTAGCAACATACCCTTCAATCGTGCGAGCTGTAAACAGACTGGTGGCATAGTTAAGCGTACCAATAATCTCAGCACCACTGTCATCCAGCGCCATAGATAAATCCAGCTTTGCTACATTAAAGGCATCTGCACCTTCATATATTTCCAGTAATTCAGCCACTCCTTCTTTCTCAATCCCGCCAAACTGTTCCAGACCAAACAGCACCTGGAAAATAGGATGACGCGAACTATCCGGTGCTACGCCCAGTTCTCCCACCAGCTTTTCAAATGGAAGGTCCTGGTACAACTGTGCTTCTTTTACAGCGCTTCCTACCTGTTTTACGAAAGCATGCAGTTCCTGTTCTGCATCCAGTTGCTCCCGCAATACCATTGTATTCACAAAGAACCCGATCACGTCCTCTAACTCCCGGTAATGACGGTTAGCGATCGGACTACCAACAACGATATCCTGCTGATTACTGTAAGCGCCCAATAACAGGTAATAACCACTCAGCAGTAAAGTGTACATGCTTACTTCCAACTCTTTCGCTACAGCCCTCAGTGCATTACTTGTCGCTTCATCTATTGCAAAATTGATATCAGCGCCTTCGTAATTTAATTGAGCCGGTCTCACTTTATCTGTCAACAGATGCAGTGTTTCATAACCAGACAACTTATCTTTCCAGTAACCTAACTGTCTGCCCAGAATATCGCCGGTTAAATAACTACGCTGCCACAGCGCAAAGTCTTTGTATTGAATATGTAAAGCAGGCAGTACATCTGTTGCATTATAATTGTGCAGTAATTCGCGGATGAAAATATCAGTCGACCAGCCATCAAATGCAATATGATGCAGTACCACACTTATGTAGTACTCTTCTTTAAAGGTGTATACTGTTACGCGGACCGGATACTCCCTTTCTAACCGGAATATGTGATTCACAGATACTGCAATGGCGGCTGATAATTCTTCTTCCGAATTCACCTGTAGCTGTTCTACCGGTAATGGCATTATCTTATCATCCATTACCAACTGATAGCCTTCTCCCTCACTGCCGGTTTTAATAAGACTGCGCAGCACTTCATGCCGGTGAACAATGGCCTTTAGTGCAGATAAAATGCGTTCTGGTGATGTTGTTGGCTTTAGCCTGAACACAATAGGAACATTGTATACATGACTGCCCCCTTCATATGCCTCCACAAACCATAAACGCTCCTGTGCAAAGGATAATAATTGTTCTTCCGGATGCAGGATAGCAGGCGCGGTAATCTTCAGTTCTACTGCCGTTTCATTATATAATTGTGCCGCTAATTTCCGGATAGTAGGATATATAAAGATACCCGATACATTCATGTGCGTACCCATTACACCGTTCACCTTGCTCACCAGCCTGATAGCGGAGATACTATTACCTCCCAACCTGAAGAAGTCATCATCGATGCTGATTTTATCAACATCCAATCCTAATATTGCTGCATAGATCCTGCACAGTTCTTCCTGCGTTGCATTCTCTGGTGCTTGGTAATGATGACTGTCCGTAAAAGTAGGGTCCGGTAACGCTTTCCTGTCCAGCTTTCCATTGATCGTTAATGGCAGATGTGTGATATGTACCAGTACTGCCGGTACCATGTACGATGGCAGATGACTATGCAGGTGCTCTAAGATGCTCTCATGGTCCAAAGCTGCTGGGGAAACATAATAACCCGCCAGGTATTTATGTACTCCTTCTCTGGCTATCACCACCGATTGACGGATACCTGGGTAAGAGGATAACTGGGATTCTATCTCTCCCAACTCTATACGATAACCGCGGATCTTCACCTGGAAGTCATTACGGCCTATATATTCCAGGCTGCCATCATGCAGGTATCTCACCAGATCCCCTGTCTTATATAACCTGCCATAAGAGGTGGTGATGAAACGTTCTGCGGTCAATGCTGCTTTGTTCAGGTAACCCCGCGATAAACCTGCTCCTCCTACATACAACTCTCCTATCGCGCCTACCGGTACCGGTTGTAAATAACTGTTCAACACATAGGCATGCTGATCCGGGATCGTTACACCTATCAATGATCCTCTCTCTAAGTCAGAAGATTGAATCGTTTTATACGTGACATGCACCGTTGTTTCTGTAATACCATACATGTTGATCAACTGTGGACGATGATCTGCATAACGGCTATACCAGGGCTTTAACTGCGACAGGTTCAAGGCTTCTCCTCCAAAGATCACATAACGTAAACTGCTTAACAAGCCGGGTCTGTTAACCGCAATATCACTGAACTGGTAGAAGGCATTCGGTGTCTGGTTCAATACTGTCACACCTTCCAATGCACACAGATCATAGAACTGTTCCAGGTCTCTTGTCTGTTCACGGGTGGGTATCACCAGCTTGCCGCCATACAATAAAGCACCCCATAACTCCCATACACTGAAGTCAAATACATAAGAATGGAATAATGTCCATACATCACTTTCTGTAAAGCCATACCATCCATTCGTGGCATTCAACAACCGCACAACATTTCCGTGTTCCTGCATCACGCCTTTAGGCTGACCGGTAGTACCACTGGTATATATGACATACGCCAGATGATTAGCACCTGCAGTAGTTACAGGATTAGTAACAGGATATCCATCAATCTCTGCAAGCATCGCATCTGTGATAACTACCTTCGCATTGATATCCGATAAAATGTAATTAACTCTTTCTGCCGGATACTCCGGATCAATAGGCACATAAGCTGCGCCTGCTTTCAACACACCTAAGATAGCTACCACCATAAACGAAGACCGTTCCAGGCTAAGTCCTATCAGGTCATCTGGCTGGATATCATAATTGGCAAGCAGGTAAGCGGCCAGTTGATTCGCCCGTTCATTCAGTGCTTTATAAGTCAGGGCTGTTCCTGCAAACACCGTTGCTGTACGGTCAGGTGTCTTAGCTGCCTGGACTTCAAATAATGACTGGATCGTAGTATCGGAAAAATAAGTAATACCCGCATGCTGTACTTCATCTGCATAATGCAGGTCTTTGATCCGTGCACTACTCCGCTGTGCCAGCTGGGTTAAAATCCGCTTGTAAGTATGGATATAACCTTCAATAGTAGTACGTTCAAATAAACTGGTAGCATAGTTGAATGTACCTGCAATCTCAGCACCACTATCATCCACCATCGTTGTAAGATCAAACTTGGCAGCTGCATGGCTCTCTGCACCGGTATATGGTTCCAGTAATTCATTCACTGCGGTCCTTTGTTCTCCGCCAAACTGCTCCATACCAAATAATACCTGGAATACAGGATGACGGGAAGTATCTTGTGGAATGCCCAATTCATTCACCAGCTTCTCAAAAGGCAGGTCCTGGTATAACTGTGCCTCTTTTACAGCGTCTCCTACCTGCCGGATAAATGCCGGAATGGATTGTTCAGGATTCAATTCCTGCCGCAATGCCAATGTATTCACAAAAAATCCGATTACGTCTTCCACTTCTCTGTGATGACGATTAGCTATCGGAGTACCCAGCACAATATCCTGCTGATTGCTGTAACTACCCAGTAATAAGTAATATCCGCCCAATAACAGGCTATACAAACTTACTTCCAGCTCTTTTGCCGTAGCTCTTAAAGCTGCACTGGTAATGGCATCAATACGGAAATCCAGGTCTGCACCATCATAATTTAACCGTGAGGGTCTTGCTTTATCTGTTAATAAATTCAACGTTTCATAACCAGATAATTTCGCTTTCCAATAGCCTAACTGTTTCTCCAATACAGCACCTGTCAGATAATTCCGTTGCCATAATGCAAAGTCTTTATATTGAATCGCTAAAGCAGGTAAAGGTGTTGTGTTATAATAATTATGCAGCAACTCCCTGATCAGAATATCAGTAGACCAGCCATCAAAAGCAATATGATGTAATACGATACTGACATAATTTGCCTCCTGCCAGCGGTATACTTTTACCTGAACAGGATATTCCCTATCCAGCTGAAATACATGATGCACCGATTGATAAATAGCTTCATCCAATGCCGTTACTTCCAGTATTTCTACAGGTAGTTCATCCTGCAAAACCAACTGATAGCCGATGCCTTCCTTATTCATCCGGATCACACTTCTCAACACTTCATGCCGCCGTACAACAGCCTTCAAACCGGAAATAAATCTATCCAGGTCAGTTGTATCGTGCAGCTTCAATACCAATGGTATATTATAAGCATTGCTGCCACCTTCATAGGTTTCTATAAACCATACCCGCTCCTGTGCAAAGGATAATAATTGTTCTTCGGCACGACTAACAACAGGTGCTATCATCTTCACACTGCTGGTAGTCGTTAGCTGTGCAGACAATTTCCGGATAGTGGTATCATTGAACAGGGTAGCTACACTCACATCTGCATTAAGCTGCTTATTTAACTTACTAACCAGCTTAATAGCAAGAATACTGTTTCCTCCCAGTCCGAAAAAGTCATCATCAATACCGATCTTATCTGCATCCAGTTCCAACACCTCTGCATAAAGCTCACATAACTGCTGCTGCGTTTGATTCTCCGGTGCACAATAAGTATCTACATTTTCCACCGTAGCAGCCAGTAATGCTTTACGGTCTACTTTTCCATTCACCGTTAATGGCAGCTGCGTGATATGTACCAGCACAGCAGGTACCATATAAGCAGGTAATACGCTGTTTAAATAGGCAGTCAGGCTGTCATGGTCCTGCTGATCATCAGCTACATAATATGCCACCAGGTTTTTCACACCATCACTTACTTCCTTTGCCAATACAACAGCCTGACTGATGCCAGGATAAGCCGATAATTTTGTTTCAATCTCTCCCAACTCAATACGATACCCCTGGATCTTCACCTGGAAATCATTCCTGCCGATATATTCCAGGTTACCATCTGCCAGATAACGCACCTGGTCACCTGTTTTATACAATCTGCCAATACCTGTATTGACAAACCGTTCTGCTGTCAGTTCCGGTAAATGCAGATACCCTCTCGTCACACTACTACCGCCAATGTACAGCTCTCCCCTTGCGCCCTCCGGTACGGGGCGCAGCTGCTGGTCCAGCACGTACAACCTGTAATTACGATACGCCTTCCCGATAGAGAAATGTCGCACCGTTTTATCAATGATAAAGTAAGATGCGCCCACCGTTGTTTCAGTAGGCCCATATTCATCGATAATACGTTGTGCATAATTTAATATACTGCTGATATGATTGCGCAACAGCTTCTCTCCTCCCACAATTGCCAGCCTGATAGTCAGCCGGGGATCATTGATCAATGATAAGTACCCTGGGGTAGATTTTACCAGTTCAATTTTATTGTGGAGCAGATGTTGTTCATATTCCTCAATGTTCACCACATCTCTGCCATATACATAAATGGTCCGTCCAAAACAAAGCGGGAACAACGTTGTAGTCACTGACAGGTCAAAAGCAAGATTACTGGAAAAGTCAATGTTATTTATATCTTCCGGGATAACATCAGACAGGTTGAATAAATAATTCACTGCATTCCGCTGTTCTACCATTACTCCTTTAGGCCTTCCGGTAGTACCACTGGTATATATAACATATGCCAGGTGGTGCATTTCATTGACAGGTTCAGGGTCTACCTTCGGATAAGAGATTTCTATCGTCAGCTGCAACACCATATCCTCCAGATTCACGATAGCGGCAGTCGTTAACTGTTGTAATCTTTCTGTATGTTGTTCATTACTCAGCACCACTTTAGTGTTCGTATCAGACAGGATATAACTGATCCGGTCATCAGGGTAACCCGCATCAACCGGTACATAAGCACCGCCTGATTTCAGTACGGCCAGTATAGAGACCAGCATGTACTCAGACCGGTCCATACAGATGGCTACCAGTTCATCCGGCTGAATATCGTACGTTTCTTTAAGGTAAGCTGCTAACTGGTTGGCGCGTTCATTTAATTGCCGGTAAGTAAGGGTCTGCCCTTCATACACTACTGCTGCATGATCTGGTAAACGTGCTGCCTGCGCTTCAAATAACTGCTGAATAGTCTGATCTTCAGGATAAAGGTGATCAGTAGCATTGCGATGATGTACTATTTCTTTATACTTCGCCGCACTCAGATAACGCAGTTCATTTGTATGTATCTGCGGGCGGGCCAGCAACTGCTCCAGCAAAACAGCAACACCATCCAGCACTTCACGGATCCTTTCTGCACTGAATAACTCTTCTGCATATTGCAGCCTGAACGCAATTGTTTCCTGTTGCTCATAAGCAGTAACGCTTAGCGGATAATCCAGCTTCTCAATCACATCTTTAAACTCCAGTACCAGTTCTCCTTCCAGGTCTTTGGGCATCGGATAATTCTCGTAAGCAAATAAGGTGTTGAACAGCCTTTCTCCTCCCGGCTGTAATTTAGCCAGGTTCACATCACTCCGGTTATTTACCTCATTTACATGCTCCTGCAATATTCTTATCTCTTCTATTACCGGAGCTGCCCTGTGTTCCATAATCACCGGCAGGGTATTAATGTATAGCCCTACTGATTGTTCTATATCATTCACCGGCAGGTTACGGCCTGATACCGTTAAACCCAGTATGGTGGTATCAGTATCGCCATACACGCTCAGTTGCTTATGCCACACGTATTGTATAATTGCATTCAGGGTAAGACTATTAGCCACACTGAATGCTTTCAGTTGCCTGTATTGATCTCCGGAGATAGTTAATACCTGCTCTGCCTGCTCCTCAATCAACCGGTAGCCGGACAATACAATATGCTGTTGCTCATCTTTCAGCAAACAACTCAGATCTTCCCGGTTTTCTAACCTGTTGATATACGTTTCCCAGTAATGCTGATTATCTGAACGATGTTCCTGCAGGTACTGCTGTGCAATTCCATAACTATTATCAGCTACAATATCTATCTCTTCATTTTTCAGCAGTTTCAGGTACACCTCATGGATATAACCCAGCAGTACCGGCATGCTCCATCCATCAAGGATCACATGATGACTACTGAAAATACAGGTATAATGTTTGTCACTCTTTTTAATAAGATATACCCTGAACAGGTTACCTGCCGCAAGATCATATCCTTTCAACTGGTCCTCTGCCAGCAACTCCTGTAACAGGTCGGTCTCAACATACCGCCATTCGAAAGCACCTGCTTTATCAATTACCTGTACCAACTCTTCTTCCCAGTTGAAACGAAGTCTTAAAGATGGATACTTAGCCTGTGCTATTCTCCATGCCTGTTCTAATTTACCGGCATCTAAAGCGTTGTGATAATCCCATGTATGCTGTACCCGGTAAGCATCATCTATATCTCCCTGCTTTAAAGCATGATAAATAAATCCTTCATGCAGACTGTTGGCCAGGTATACGCCCTCAATTTCTTTTTCCTGTTGCAATTTATTCAGGCAACGCGCAGAAATCACATGGTCTATATCACTCACTGTTAAATAACTCCTTTCCTGCTGGCTGAGGTAAGCCGCCACCATTTCCAGTTGGCGCTGATAATCATTTGCCAGGCCAGTCAATGTTTGCATTGGCAGGCTACCGGTAAATGTAAAACGAAGCTCCCCTCCAATCACTACTCCGTTGATATCAATAATAAGTGATTCCTGGTTGAGGGGTGAAATCTGCATTCCACTGTTTTCATCGGTAACAGACCATTCCGCCCCTTCTTCTTTATCGAACTGCCCCAGGTAGTTAAATCCTATTGCGGGCAATTCCTGGTTTATATAACCGATCAATGCTCCATAGCCAATACCATTGGCAGGCACCTGCCGCAATGTTTCTTTTACGGATATAATATGCTGTCCCTGATCAGTTGTATTTGTTGAGAGCACTACGGGGAACATAGAAGTAAACCACCCTACGGTATTGGTAATATCCAGATCGGGAGATAATGTTTCCCTGCCATGACCTTCCAACAAAATATGATGAGTATACTTTCCTGTTAAATCAGTTAATGCAGGTGCCAGTGCACTTAGTAAAAGATCATTGATCCGGGTATGATAAACGCTGTTGCTGTTCCGTAACAGCAAGGCAGTGTTTGCTGCATCAAGACGGATATGTACTTCACTAACTGTACCGGCTTCTTCGGCTTTCAGCAGTGCATTACCTGCACTTACGCCCGTAATGATCTGCTTCCAGTAGGCTGCTTCTGCGGCATGATTATTTTTATATGCAGATAATGCATGGACCCATTGCCGGTAACTGGTACCTTTTTTAGCAGGCAGATATTCTTTCCCGGCAGATAAATGATCATAGATACGATGCAGATCTTCTGTGAGAATACGCCAGCTCACAGCATCTACTATTAAGTGATGCAGTGCGAACCAGATCCTTGCACTGCCATCTGCATAACCATCCAGGTAAGCAATCCGGAACAATGCACCGGAAGAAAGGTCAAAATCGCTTTGCCATGCAGTTAAAAGTGGGGCTAATTCGATACCATTTACTGACCGATAATTAAGTACGATCGGCGGGACTTCTTCGTTATACAACTGTGTATGGCCGTCATAGCTGACCCTCAACACATCATGATACTGCACTAACAGCGCTATACTTTTTTCCAGGATATCTTTATCCAGCACAGGGACCCTCACCATAAAAGACTGGTTCCAGTGATGGTAAGCGGGGAATAAGCCATTATCTGCGTGATGGAAAAACCATTCCTGAACAGGCAATAATCCCAGTGCACCTTTTAACAATCCCTGCTCTGTCTGCACCTCTGTTACATGATTACCAGCTTTTGCTATCACATGTTTGTATAAAGAGGCAATTGTCTTGTAAGTAAAAATATCCTTTACACTTACCCGGATGCCAAGGCGCTGACGAATTCTGCTTACCACCTGGATGCTCACAATACTATCTCCTCCCAATCTGAAGAAATCATCGTCAATACCCACCTTTGCTGCATCCATGCCTAATACTTCTGCATAGATCCGGCATAACTGTGCTTCCATTTCATTTTCCGGTGCCTGATAGTTATCACTGCCTTTGAATGCAGGATCGGGCAATGCTTTTCTATCCAGCTTTCCATTTACTGTTAATGGCAGTTGTGTAAGATGTACCAGTACAGCAGGTACCATGTATTCCGGCAACTGTTCATGCAGGTATGCCAACAACATGCGCTCATCCAAAACTGTATCCGCTACGTAATATCCCACCAGGTATTTATTCGTTCCCTCCTTTGCCAGCACCACCGCTTGCCTGATTTCCGGATAGGCGGCTAAACGGTTTTCTATCTCTCCCAATTCAATACGATGCCCCCTGATCTTTACCTGGAAATCATTCCTTCCTATATAGGAAAGATTGCCATCCGGCAGATAGCGCACAAGGTCTCCTGTTTTATATAGTCTGCCATAGGCGGTTGTTATAAAACGCTGACTGGTTAATTCCGGCATGTTCAGGTAACCACGGGTTACGCCCGCTCCTCCTATGTACAATTCACCAACAGCGCCTACAGGCAAAGGTTGCAGTTCCCTGTTCAGGACGTAGGCTGTTGTATTGGCTATTGGCCGGCCAATACTTCCATCACGGCTATCCAGGTTCACAATAGAAGTTACCGTTGTTTCGGTAGGCCCGTAGGAATTGATCAGCGTATAACTGTCTTTGTTCAGCCTGTTCAGCAGGTCTGCACTTAAGTGTTCACCGCCTGAATTCACACGGCGTAAAGTATGTACGTTCCCGATCGGTAACTGCTGCAAAAATGAAGGTGTCATTTCCACATAGGTAACCTTATTGTCCGTCAACGTCTTTATAAAAGCAGCTTCATCTCCCCAGCTATGATCGCTGATGACCAGCAATGTATGCCCATTCAGCAATGCCAGTAAGGTCTGTTCTACGGAAGCATCAAATACATAATTCGCAAACTGTAAAATCACTTCATCCTCACTGAACCCATATTGTACATGCAGGTCAGTAACAAGGTTCACTACACCACGATGCTCCACCATTACTCCCTTTGGCTGACCGGTAGTGCCACTGGTGTAGATAACATAAGCGAGATGATCTGCCCTGGCGGCTGTTACCGGATTAGCAAAAGGATAAATACTGAGGTCCGGGCGAAAAGCATCATTAATAACCAGTTTCGCTTTTGTATCAGACAGAATATAATTTACCCTTTCCTGCGGATAAGCAGGATCCATCGGCACATAAGCTGCTCCGGATTTTAATACGCCCAATATCGCGACTACCAGCAATTCCGACCGCTGTAAATGAAGAGCTATCAGGTCATCAGGCTGAATATTGTAATTAACGATCAGGTAAGTGGCCAATTGATTAGCACGCTCATTCAACTCCCGGTAGGTGAGCTGTACTCCTTCATATACAACAGCAACATGGTCCGGTGTTTTTTCTACCTGCGCTTCAAATAGTTGCTGTAATGTTTTATCTGCCGGATATGGTTTTGCTGTATTATTCCATTCGTAAATAATCTTCCTGTATTGTTCTTCATTCAGATAACGCAGTCCTGAAGTGGCCAATGCTGCATCACTCAGTAACTGGTCCAGCAACGTGGTGATGCCATCCAACACCTGTTGTATCCGCTCACCGTCAAATAACTCTGCTGCATATTGTAAGGCAAATACGATCTCTCCCTCTCTTTCACTGGCAGTCACCCCTAAAGGATAATCCAGCTTTTCAACTGAATGCCTGAATGCCAGTACCAGTTCATCTGTATCAATATTTGCAGGCATCGGGTAATTCTCATACACGAATAATGTATTAAATAACCGTTCTCCGTTTGGTTGTAACTTTGCCAGGTTTATATCACTCCGGTTATTTACCTCATTGATCTGCTCCTGCAATGCCCGGATGTTGTCAATAACACCGCCCGGTTTATGTTCAAGTATTACAGGCACAGTATTGATATATAATCCTACAGACTGCTCAATAGCATCTACCGGCAGATGCCGGCCGGACACCGTCATCCCCACTACGGTCGTATCAGTACCACCATAGATACTCAGTTGCTTATGCCAGCAGTATTGTAATACCGTATTTAAAGTGAGACCGTTTTCTGCACAAAAGGTTTTCAGTTGTGCATAACGTTGTTCATTTATGATGAGCGTTTGTTCTTCCGCCTGCTTAATGTGCCTGTAGTCTGATAGGATGATATGTTGCTGCGTTTCTTTCAGCAGGCTGCGCAGGTCTTCCCTGTCTTCCAATCGTGCTACATAATCCGACCAGTATAACTGGTTATCATGACGATGGTTTTGCAGATATTGCTGGGCAGCTTCATAACTACGGTCATTATCTGCCTGCACAGGATGCCCCTGAAGCAGTTGCAGGTATACTTCATGGATATAGCTCAGCAGGATAGGTGTGCTCCAGCCATCCAGTATTGCATGATGACTACTGAATATACAGCTGTAACTCTTCTCATTCCACCTGATCAGATAAATCCTCAACAGGTTACCAGCAGATAAATCATATGCTTCGGAACGGTCTTCTGATAATATTTTATGAAAGAAAGCTTCCTGGTCTTCAGTACTGCCGTCTATATAACGCCAATCCAGCACACCTGTTCTGTCAATCACCTGTACCAGTTCATGCTCCCAGCTAAACCGTAAACGCAGTGCACTGTATTTCTGCTGCGCATATTCCCATGCCTGGCGAAGCTTAGCCAGATCAAGACGGTTATGATAATCCCATGCCAGCTGTACCCGGTAAGCATCATCCACATCACCCTGACTTAATGCATGATAGATAAATCCTTCCTGTAAACTATTGGCCAGATAAACACCTTCTATCTCTTTTGTTGCCTGTAGCTGATGCAGGTAATCAGCTGTTATCACATTATTTACATCTGCCGGGGTAAGATAACGGGATACTGATTTACTTAACCAGTCAATTACAGCTGTTAATGTTTCATGGTAAGCAACGGCAAATTGCTCCAGTATTTCCTCCGGAAGTGCACCGGTTATTTCAAATTGCAGCTGATCATCCGCTATCCCCCCGTTCATATCAATAAGATGATAATTCCGGTTGAGAGGTGATACGGTCTGACCGCTATTCTCATTCGTAATAGACCAACCTTTTCCTTCCTGTGTATCAAACTGCCCCAGGTAGTTAAAACTGATCCGTGGCAACTGATGATCTGTATAACCAATAAGCGCACCGTAACCAATGCCATTTTGAGGCACTTTCCTCAGCATTTCTTTCACGGACACTACGCTTGTGCCAAAATCCCCCGAACCGGTCTCTAATAGCACAGGAAACATCGTTGTGAACCATCCTGCCGTACTGCTGATATCTATATCATCAGATAAGGTTTCCCTGCCATGGCCTTCCAGTAATACATAATGCTGTTTCATTCCGGTAAGTCCCCGGAGTGCCATTCCCATCACTCCAAGCAGGATATCATTGATTCCCGTCTGGTACACATGGTTGCTTTCACGCAGCAAGAGTCCTGTATAATGGCTGTCCAGTACTATAGCCGTGCGGCTGGTAGTTTTAACCATCAGCTTTTCCAGCGCAGTATTGTTTTCCTTCACGCCGGCAACCACCTGTTGCCAGTAATCCGTCTCGGCCTTTTGCTGAATAAGGTCATCTTTTTTATATCCGGCCACCACTTTAATCCATTGCCGGTAGCTGGTCCCTTTTCTGCCTGTAATAGTTTTAACATCTGCAGGAATACCAGATGTTAAAAGGTATTCATAGATCCGCTGCAGATCATCACTGAGGATACGCCAGCTGACACTGTCTATGATCAGGTGATGGAATGCAAACCAGATACGGGCGCTGCCATCGGCATATCCTTCCAGATAACCTACCCTGAATAGATTACCGGCAGAAAGATCAAAATCACTTTGCCATTCCGTTAACGCTGTTGCGGATAACTGACGCACGTCAGCCGTAATCAGTTGTATCTCCGGCAATTCTTCCCGGTACTGCTGTATTTTTCCTTTATAAAATATGCGAAGCACATCATGCTGTTGTACTAACAGCTTGATGCTTTCTTCCAGCAACGTTTTATCCAAAGCCGGTACCTTCAGCATGAAGGCCTGGTTCCAGTGGTGGTAAGCGGGGAACAATCCCTTGTCAACACTATCAAAGAACCATTGCTGAACTGGTAATAATCCCAGTTCACCTTTTAACGATCCCTGTTCCGTATGAATTTCCACAGTGGACAAACCAGCCTTCGCAACAACATGCGTATACAGTAATGCAACTGTCTTATACGTGAAAATATCTTTTACACTTGCCTGTGCAGACAAACGCTGCCTGATCCTGCTTACTACCTGGATACTGGCGATACTGTCTCCTCCCAGCCGGAAGAAATCGTCCGTGATGCTCACCTTTGCAGGGTCCAGTCCCAATACTTCCGCATAAATGTTACATAACTGTACCTGTACTTCATTTTCGGGTGCCTGGTAACCACGGGCATCTGTGAACTGCGGGTTCGGTAATGCTTTGCGGTCCAGCTTTCCGTTTATTGTCAGTGGTAATGCGTTCAGATGAATAAATATGGAAGGCACCATATATTCCGGGAGCATACAGCCCAGGTAATCTGATAACGCAGCCTGGTCGAAGGGAGATGCCGATACGTAATAGCCCACAAGATATTGTGGTGCTCCCTTCCGCTGTTCTCTTGCCAGCACTACTGATTGCTGAATGCCCGGATAAGAAGATAATCTGGATTCTATCTCACCTAACTCTATCCTGTAACCTCTTATTTTCACCTGGAAGTCGTTCCTTCCTATATATTCCAGATTACCATCGGGTAAATAACGTACCAGGTCCCCGGTTTTATACAGCCTGCTTTCCTCTGTACTGAACGGATTTGCGATAAACCGTTCTTTTGTCAGCTCTTCCATGCCCCAGTAGCCGCGGGCTACACCGTCACCTCCTATATATAATTCACCTACTGCGCCCACAGGAACGGGTTGTAAGTAGTTGTTCAGTACGTAAGTAGTTGTATTGGCAATAGGACGGCCAATGTAATTAGTACTGCCGTCCGTATTGACAATAGAAGTAACAGTTGTTTCGGTAGGCCCATAAGAATTTACCAGGAAGTAACCACCCTGGCTTAACTTACGCAATAGTTCCTTACTTAAATGTTCTCCTCCGGAATTGACTGTTTTCAGTGTATGAATAGATGCGATAGGCAATTGCTGTAAAAAAGAAGGTGTCATTTCCATATAGGTGACCTTATTTTTCACAAGCGTGTTGACAAAAGCCGCTTCATCCCCCCAGCTGTAATTCCTTATCACCAGTAAAGTATGTCCATTCAGCAATGCAAGCAGTATTTGTTCTACAGATGCATCAAATACATAGTTGGCAAACAACAGCAATACTTCATCCTTATTGAACCTGTATTGTTCATGCAAATCCGTTACCAGGTTAACAACACCCCTATGTTCTATCATTACCCCTTTGGGAGTACCGGTTGTTCCACTTGTATAGATAACATAGGCCAGGTGGTCCGGACGGCAACCGTTAACCGGATTGGCAATGCTGTAGGTATCTTTTAAAACATTGCTGTCAATCGCTTCAATAGCAGCGCTGGTATTAAGTCCTTTCAGTTTTCCCGTATGCTCTTCATTCGTCAGGATAACTTTTGCCTTTGTATGCGTAACGATATGGATAATTCTCTCATCCGGGTATTCAGGGTCCATCGGAACATAAGCGCCTCCTGTTTTCAATACTGCGAGTATACCAATCAGCATATGGGCAGATCTGTCCAGGCAAAGTGCAACAAGTTCATCCGGATGAATGTCATAGGTGTCCTTCAGATAGGCGGCCAGCTGATTTGCACGATTATTCAGCTCACGGTAAGTAAGCCGCTGTTCTTCAAAAACTACAGCAATATGATCAGGGGTTTTCTCTACCTGGGCTTCAAACAATTCCTGAATGGTTGTATCTGAAGGGTAATCTTTGCGGGTATTATTCCATTGATGGATGATCTCTGTATACCGGGCATCATTCAATAGTTGATAGGCAGCTATATGTGCAGGACGATCATCCTGTAACATTTCACTGAATAACTTTTTGTAAATATCAATGAAATTAGCCACCAGCTCTCCATCCAGTTCTTTATTATTATACCGGACCCTGTAATTCAGCTGTTTATCCCGCAACTCCTGTTCAAATACCAGTTTATCCGGCAGGTCGATATGTAATTCATCCCTGATCTCTACCTTCTCTATACCATCGTAATTAACGATCAGGTTACGCAGGTTCGTTTGTATAAATCCGAGTTCCAGCATACCTGTATTGGCAGCATAGCCTACTATTTCCTGCACCGGCAGATACCTGGCTTTGCTGGCTTTTTGTTCAGCAAAATAGGTCAGCGTATGGCCGATCAGCTCTTCAATGGTTGTTTCTTTATTAAACCTGTAATCAATGATCACTGTATTCACGTGCGCACCGTAAATCAGGTCTTTTCCTTCCAGGATAGCTACAGGATAATTAATACCAATTGTTTCCTGTCCTGTGATCTTATGCAGCAAAATGGCAAATACCAGTTGTCCATAAATATAAGGAGTGATCTTATACTTACGTGTAAGTGAACGAATGCGTGCAAGATCAGTATCACTCACACTGAAATGATATTCGCTCACCGGGTTCTGTGAGATACCGGTTAATGGATCACCCGTATATTTCAGAAAGGAGAGATCAACACCGGAAACCCCTTCCATGCGTCTTTTCCAGAATTCATGCATGGATTGTTTATGCTTTTCCAATACATCCTGCAGTGTAACAGACAGTTCCTGATGTAATCTGATCTGTTGCTCAGGTGTGGTTTCAGCTTGATATTCGCTGTCATTATAAAAACGGCTGCATTCTGTAAGAATAGTATCATAACTGAGTCCATCCACCAGGATATGCGGTATCAGGTATAATAAGCGATAACGGCCATCCCTTACTTTTATCACATGAAATCTTATTAGGAGATCATGTTCCAGATCAAATGGTTTTAATGCCAGCTGAAGAATTTCTTCTTCGGGTAAGTCATCAGGATGATAATCAATGAGGGTAATGTTATCAGATAATTCCGGTCGCTTTATCCAATATAAATTGTCCAGCACATAACAGATATTACTGCTTATAAGCAGGTAATTATTTACAAATCTTATTAAGCTTTTATTCAACCGTTCCAGATCAAGGTCGCCCGACATATACTGATCTAATACCATGTTGTAATCACTACGCGATGGGTTCAGCAACCATTCATTATAGAATATTTTCTGGTACGGCGTTAATTTTACTTTAAGCTGGGCAATAGATAACTTCTCGCCACTATGGGCATCAATAACAGGAACTTCTCTTTTCATGATCAATCAATGAGGGAAAATAATTACTTATTCTGTTTGCGTAAACGCATCAGGCATTCAGGTAGAGAAATGTCTTAGGCATATGCATCAATAATTTATTGATACAGCATTCTACGAAACAATATCTGGTTTGATTAGCAGTGTTTATTTAACGGTATCTGGCCCGCGTTTCAGGCATAGCCGTTTACGAAGTGCTAATGATTATTAATGAGGGCATTCATATTAAATCCTGGGTTTAAATACGTTTAAAGTGGCTTAAATTAGGCGTTCAAATAGTACGTTTAGATTTTTCAAAAGTATACAATTAGAATAATTAAAAAAAATTCATTCGTTAAATTAATATCAACTTTATCTTCAGGAATAATTTTCACAAATGATATCAGCGATACGTTTTGCGTGATGATTAATAAAAAAATGACCTCCGCTAAGTATCTCTTTAGAAAACTTACCGCTGGTAAATTTTCCCCAATTATCTATTCTTCCTGCAGCTTCTTCTTCTGTACCCATTACAGCATAAATATCTGATTTTACCGGAGGTAAAGAAATAAGATCATTGTTATGTGCAATTTCAAAATCAGCCCGTATAATGGGTTCAAAAAAGGAGAACAAATCCTCATCCGACAATACTTCTTCCGGCATACCTCCTAATCTTCTTAATTCATTCTTAAAATCTTCAGAAGGTAGTGTATGCCTGTGCATGGCTGTTGATGTTCCGGGACCAGCATTTCCGCTCACGATCAATCTGGCAGGTGGCTTATTCTCTGCTTCCATTATTGCCGCTATTTTTAAAGCAAGTGTAGCACCCATGCTATGCCCGTAAATTAAAAAGGGAGATCCATCCACATGCATTTTTATTTTATCTGCAAGATCAGCTGCGGCATCCTGAAAATCTGTTAAAAGAGATTCTTCTAAACGACGTCCTCTTCCTGGTAGTTCCAGCAGTATCGTATTGAACTGATTCAGATAAGGTAATAAAAACTGTAAAGAGTAACAGCTGCCTCCTGCAAAATGTAACAAAAACAATTGTGGCTTCATGGTTCCTATTCAAATAAGCTTGATGTAAATATAAATATTTCCGGTACTGCTTTTCACAGGAATCAAAACTTTGTATATATATGTATATAAAGTGCGTATACATTCCTGACTAATTACCCGATGTTTTCAACCCTCTTTAAAAGTATGATGAAGATTTATAGGATCTATATATGATTCCTTCCTGCTTCAACTCCAAACTAATCGACAATACAGGTGTTTGGAAACAATTTTTAATACTATAACAACTGGTTTTACAGAATGACGAAGTAATTAACTGCGGAGATGACGGACAGGAAGGTGAATTGATACATCGAAGGGTGCTGTTAAAAGTGCAATGTACAGCGACATACAATAATAGATTGTTAAGATGAACTTGTTCAGTTAATTTCTCCCGCAGTTTTACACTTTCTCCTGCCGTAGTAAAGAAAAAAACAAAAGCGCAGTACCATGATGGTGTATTAAAACTGACATTACCCAAAACGGAAGAAGCCAAAAAGACTACTATCTCAACAGTGCTCCACTTGAATTGAGCCATCCAGACAAGTAAATTGAGCCGTAAAAGAAACCTGCCGTTAGTTATAAAGAACCACCTTTGCATTATTAATTCAAAACATAATAGCAATGACAACAATAACAAAAATGACCCTCGGCAAAAATGGTCCGCTTGTATCTAAACTTGGACTGGGCTGTATGCGCATGTCATCAGTTTGGGGGGGTCCGGTGAATGACGAAAGTGAAAGTATCGCTACCATTCAGATGGCATTAGACAATGGTATCAATTTCCTGAACACAGGAGACTTTTATGGCAGTGGGCACAATGAACTGCTGATAGGTAAAGCTATTAAAGGAAGACGGGACGATGCTTTTATAAGTGTTAAGTTTGGCGGGATTTTCTACGGTGGTCAATGGCTTGGATTAGATTTGCGTCCCATAGCCATCAAAAACTTCATCAATTATTCCTTAGTACGTCTGGGCATAGATACCATTGATCTTTATCAACCATGCAGACTTGATAACAGTGTTCCGGTAGAAGATGTGATAGGAACTATTGCCGACCTGATCAAAGAAGGAAAGGTACGTCACCTTGGCGTGTCTGAAGTCACCGCAGAACAACTTCGCAAAGCTCATAGCGTACACCCTGTAACAGCATTGGAAATAGGCTATTCACTGGCAGACCGGCAGATAGAAAGCGACCTGCTTCCTGCAGCCAGAGAACTGGGTATAGGGGTGGTAGCCTTTGCCAATACGGCCGAAGGGTTACTTACAGGCGAGATGAAAGCGCCTCTTGCTCCAAATGATTATCACAATCATTTCTCTCGTTTTCAGGGAGACAATCTGGTAAAGAACCTGGAGAAAGTAGAAGTATTAAAGAAAATGGCACAGGAAAGAGGGTGTACGCCAACACAACTGGCAATCGCCTGGGTGAATGCGCAGGGTAATAATATCATGCCGTTGGTAAGCATGAGCCGGAGATCACGGTTACCGGAAAATATTCAGGCGATGGAAATCGTCTTTACTCCTGAAGAGATGAATATCCTGAATACACATTTTTCACAGGGTGCGATCCTTGGCGGTACATACCTGCAGCGATAACAGAACTTAATATAAATCCCATCTTTTTTATACTTTTAGGTAGTGAGGAATCCAACCGAAATAATTCCGGGTACCATCTTTCACTCTTATCTCTCTGCCATGAGAAAAGAGAAAGGGTGCTTTTGGAAGCACAGTACACTCGTATTGCAGGTTTCAGGGCAGTTAACGTTAGAAACAGCCGTCCAGAAAATCTCGATGAGAAGTGGAGAGATGCTGCTGATCGGTAAAAATCAGCTCGGACAGATCACCAAAATGCCTCTGCCCGGTGAAGATTATGAAACGATCATCATTTGCCTGGAGGAAGATATGCTCAGGAAGATTGCACTGGAGGAACAGATAGAAATACAGCAGAAATATGCCGGTCCGCCCAACATTCTTATTCCCCCAAACGATTTTCTGCAAGGCTATTTTCAATCTATAATGCCCTACGTTCGTAATGCTGAGGAGAAGATACCGGATTCCATGAGCACGCTGAAAGTAAAAGAAGGAGTGAAGTTGCTGCTGCATACCATACCTGGGATCAGTAATTTTTTGTTCGACTTTTCAGAGCCTTATAAGATCAATCTGGAAACATTTATGCAGAGCAACTTTCATTTCAATGTTCCGGTTGAAAAATTTGCACAACTTACCGGGAGAAGCCTTGCAGGTTTTAAGCGCGACTTCAAAAAAATATTTGATATCCCTCCCAGGCAATGGCTAATGGAAAGACGGCTGACAGAGGCACGCCACCTTATAGAAAAAAAGAACAGGAAATCCTCTGCCATCTACCTGGACCTTGGGTTTGAAAGTCTCTCTCATTTCTCGCATTCTTTTAAGAAAAGGTTCGGTAAGGCTCCTTCTGAGTGGTTATAATAAAGCGCTCGCTAAGACTCCTTCTTAATAAGAAAAGTTTCGGTAAGGTTCCATCTTAATTAGAAAAGTCCAGCAAAGCCCCTTCTGAGTAGTTATAATAAAGCGCTCGCTAAGACTCCTTCTTAATAAGAAAAGTTTCGGTAAGGTTCCATCTTAATTAGAAAAGTCCAGCAAAGCCCCTTCTGAGTGGTTATAATAAGAAAAGTTTCGGCAAGGCTCCGTCTTAATAAGAAAAGTTCAGCAAGGCCCTTTCTAAATGGTTATAATAAGAAAACATTCGGCAAGGCTCCGTCTTAATAAGAAAAGTTCAGCAAGGCCCCTTCTGAGTGGTTATAATAAGAAAACGTTCGGTAAGGCTCCGTCTTAATAAGAAAAGTTCAGCAAGCCCCTTCTGAGTGGTTATAATAAGAAAAGTTTCGGTAAGGCTCCGTCTGAGTGGTTATAATAAGAAAAGTTCTGCAAGGCTCCGTCTTAATAAGAAAAGTTCAGCAAGCCTCTTCTGAGTGGTTATAATAAGAAAAGTTCTGCAAGGCTCCGTCTTAATAAGAAAAGTTCTGCAAAGCCCCTTCTGAGTGGTTATAATAAGAAAACGTTCGGTAAGGCTCCGTCTTAATAAGAAAAGTTCAGCAAGTCCCCTTCTGAGTGGTTATAATAAGAAAAGTTTCGGCAAGGCTCCGTCTTAATAAGAAAAGTTCTGCAAGCCCCTTCTGAGTGGTTATAATAAGAAAAGTTTCTGCAAGGCTCCGTCTTAATAAGAAAAGTTCAGCAAGGCCCTTCTGAGTAGTTATAATTGGGCTCCGTCTCTTGACTTATGAGTTTTAAAAATCAGAATAACTTATTTACGAATAGTATTTCCCGGTTTACCAAATGAGGAATGATTTGTTTCACTACCAGTTGTTGATAGTACGCTGAATTTTTATGTATTTCCAAAGCATGATCATTTTCATAGCGTTCGTGTAATATTAATGCTGTTGGATCTGACTCAGATTGATAAATAGTATATAATAGGTTGCCTTTTTCGTTCTTTGATTGATCCACTAATGTGGGCAATAATTTTAAGATGTCTGCTATAGCATTTTCTCTGACTTTCCACCTTACTATCAATTCCTTTTTCATTGGTACTATTTTTTAGATCGATAAAGAAATAACGGTTGAGGACTGTTCCCCAACCGTTATTTCTCTTAATTATATCGTTCGGCTTCTATTTTAGTTTTTCCAGCAATTTGTCTGCTACCAGTACAGATGAAGCTGGATTCTGACCAGTAATCAAAAGACCATCTTCTATGGCGTAAGGTGCCCAGTCTTCTCCTTTACTATAGATAGCGCCATTTTCCTTCAGCATATCCTCCAACAAAAATGGGACTATATCTGAGAGTTTAACACCATCTTCTTCACTATTTGAAAAGGCGCTTACTTTTTTGCCATTAACAAGGGGTGTCCCATCAGCATTCTTTGCATACCTAAAGGCTGCGGGGCCGTGACAAACTGCCCCAACAGGTTTGTTATGAAAATAGAAATCCTCTATTAAGGCAGCAGAGCTTTTATCCTCTGCTAAATCCCACATTGGCCCATGACCTCCGGGGTAAAAAATGGCATCATAATCAGCCTGGTTTACATCTGTTAATTTTAGTGTTTGGGAGAACACCTTTTGTGTTACTGCATCATCATTATATCTTTTGGTTGCCGACGTTTGAAAATCAGCTTCTTCACTTTTAGGATCAATAGGAGGTTGTCCTCCTTTAGGTGAGGACAAACTCACCTGCACCCCTGCATCAATAAGACGATAATATGGCGCCGCAAATTCTTCGATCCATAAACCGGTTTTTTTTCCTGTATTTCCCAGATCACTATGGCTGGTCAATACAAATAATACCTTTTTCATTGCTTTAAATTTTTAAGTGCATTACAAATTTCAATGGATTATCAACCTTAAAAATTGATGTATGGTAATTAATGTTTAATAGGAGATTTTCCATCACATCATCCGGAGTCAACATTTACGTTCCCTAACGTATACCATCCTCCTTTCTCAAAAGTTCTGGCATTTTTTCAGCAGTACCTTCATAATCAATTGTATATCAGAACAATTTAGTTTGAACACCCAACATAATCACTTATGTATCAGGGCAATTTAGTTTGAACACCCATATAATCACTTGTATATCAGAACAATTTGGCTTGAACACCCAAAATCATATGTGTATCAGGGCAATTTAGTTTGAACACCCAAAATCATATGTGTATCAGGGCAATTTAGTTTGAACACCCAATATAATCGCTTGTTTATCAGGACAATTTAGTTTGAACACCCAACATAATCACTTATGTATCAGGAATTTGATTTGAACACCCAACATAATCACTTGTGCATCAGGGCAATTTAGTTTGAACACCCAACATAATCACTTGTGTATCACGAAAATTTGGTTTGAATATCCAACATAATCATATGTGTATCAGAGCAATTTAGTTTGAGCACCCAACATAATCACTTGTGTATCACGAGAATTGGATTTGAACACCCAACATAATCATTTGTGTATTAGGAAAATTGGATTTGAACATCCAACATAATCACTTGTGTATTAGGGGAATTTGGTTTAAATACCCTGGGAATGAAGAAAGTACACGGTTTATTGTATATCCTTTAAGGCCTTTTCTTCATACTTCCTTGTTTAATACTCCAGACGGGCTAACTCTTTTCTTACTCTGCTTAAACTTTCAGTGGTAATACCCAAATAAGAAGCGATGTGGTAGTTTTTTACGCTTTTTTCAATATCAGGATAGGTCTCAATAAATTTCTTATATTTTTCCTTTGCAGATAATGCTAAATCTGATAGGATTCTTAGTTGAAAACTCGCAAAAAAACGTTCCATCTTGATTCTAAAAAAAGTCTCTATTGGAGGAACTTCCAGATACAGTTGCTCCATACTTTCTTTAGAGATCCTATAAATTGTAGCATCGTTAACACACTCAATAAACAAAATTGAACGTCCGCCTGTAAAGAATGCAGTATAGTCGCTTATCCACCAGTCATTAATGGCGAATTGAAGGGTATATTCCTTTCCGGATGCATCAATAAAAAAAGTTCTCAAACATCCTGTGTAAACATAGTATTGATAAGGTACAGATTGGCCGGCAGACAAAATGGTATCTCCTTTCTCTACTATTAATTTTTGGAATTTGCTTTCGGCAATTTCCAATTCCCTTTGAGAAAAAGTTATCCCTCTGAATATTTCCGATGTGATGGATGTTTGCATTTATACGAATTATAAACAATTACCTGCAGGAAAACATCTTTTCTTCCTCAAATATAACAAACAAGGCTGTTAAAAAATTCAGGCCAGGTCGCATAATAAACGGTATCATTCCGTTTTAAAGCACTAATACACGAATCTTTTCGACATCACTTTCGCGAATCAGTTTAAAAAGCTGGGGATTGAGTGCTGCAGGGCATAAATTTTCCGTCTTAATTTGAATTATAACGCTTTTCCCGGTTTAATTTAAATTATAATGATACTCGTAGTGTCTCAGTTTAATCTTCGCACCAGATGTTGTTAAGGATAAATACACCTTTATCTGACGTGATGATTAGGTGAAGTTAAATTGAAAAACAAATCCTGAGCCCCTATTCCAAGGCTAAATCAGGGAATTAAACAGTCAGATGCAGTGTATTTATCCTTAACAGCATCTGGCAAATATAATAATCAACTTGAGACACTACCATAAGGCTAATAATCCTCCGAAATCCTGAACCTATATTAAGGGAACTAAACAGTCAGTATCCTTAACAGCATCTGGCAAATATAATAATCAACTTGAGACACTACCATAAGGCTAATAATTCTCCGAAATCCTGAACCTATATTAAGGGAACTAAACAGTCAGTATCCTTAACAACATCTGCCAAACATAATAATCAAATTCATAACGCTGATAGTTTCTCCGGAAGGCCGATTTTTAGTAACTTAACAGGGCTTAGAATGAACCTTTTTTATGGCAAAACAAGTTGGTATTTTTCGCATCTCAGGCAGATTAGGCAATCAGGTGTATTACTACCGGAAAGATAAAAAGAACCGGAAGCAATACTTAGTGCGCCGTGCCGCTGAAACTGTCAGGCAATCTGCTGCTACCAAGCGGGCGGCAACAGATTTTGGCATTGCCAGTAAAAGCAGCCGCTTGATTCGCCATGCTCTCCATGAATATACCCGGCACTGCTATGATAATACGCTCCATTACCGTTTGAATGCCACAATGCGGAAGATCTTACATGCAGATGGCAACCGGATATTAGCAGGTACCAATATGCAATCGCTGAAGAATTTCCAGTTCAACAAGGAAGCTGGTATTCATCACCTTTTAAAAGCCTCTCCTGTCATCGAAAGAAATGATCAGGGAGAGTTGAATCTGTCATTTCCGGGTAGTTTCACCAATAGCAGCCATGCACTAAGAGGCACCACCCATCTTTTCATAAAGGCAATTGCTTTATCTGTCAATTTCACGACACACACTACCCGGCAGGTGACAAGCGAAGCCATCGTAATCAAACGCGGAGAAAAGTATCCTCCTGTTATCTTTAAGTTAGATACAAATAATAAAAATATTACACTTATCCTGCTGGAAGTACAGGCCATGTATGAGGTGAATGGA
>Ga0209148_1000360_pt1 | contig 57908 bp, 54 predicted proteins | sample AraplaCol_mMF_r2_2_FD_184288 | JGI IMG/M metagenome (GOLD analysis project Ga0209148, IMG submission 184288) | Arabidopsis root microbial communities from North Carolina, USA - plate scrape CL_Col_mMF_r2 (SPAdes) (version 2) | ecosystem: Host-associated > Plants > Roots > Endosphere | place...
GCGGAAAAACAGCACTATAACACACTACAACTACTGCTAACGTCGTTTTTCAACGTCGCGATCGCGAATCTGGCGTCCCCACGGGGATTCGAACCCCGGTACTCACCGTGAAAGGGTGATGTCCTAGGCCTCTAGACGATGGGGACCTGAACTTCGCAATCTACTTCAGAACGTGGTGGAGGTAAGCGGGATCGAACCGCTGACCTCTTGCATGCCATGCAAGCGCTCTCCCAGCTGAGCTATACCCCCGCAGCGCTGAAGTGCGAGCATTATAGCGGACGCACTTGCATTTCGCAAATACCAAGAAGGGATCTCCCCACCGGCACGCAACCCTTGTCAGAGACCCTGGCTCACACGTGCCGCCACGACGTCGCGACCGAACAATTCCAGCACCGCATCGATGGCCGGCGTCTGCAGCTGACCCGTGACCAGCAGGCGCAGCGGCATGGCCAGTTGCGGCATCTTGAGGCCGTGCGCGGCCAGCACTTCCTTCATCATGGCGGCCAGGGCGGGCTTGGTCCACTCGACGTCGCGCAGGCGCTCGGCGAACTGGGTCAGCGCAGGACGCACGGCGTCGGTCAGGTGCTGGGCCAGCAGCGCCGCATCCGGCTTGGGCGCGCGATAGAACAGCATGGCGGCGTCGGCCAGTTCGTTGATCGTATTCGTGCGCTCCTTCATGAGACCCAGCACCGCGGCCAGCGGCGGCGCGCCGTCGAACACGGCACCCTCGCGCTCCATTTTCGGACGCGCGAGGCCCGCCAGGCGCTCGTTGTCGGCCTGCTTGATGTAATGGTTGTTCAGCCAGCCAAGCTTTTCCGGATTGAACTGCGCGGCCGACGCGGTCAGGTGCTCCAGGTTGAACCACTCGGTGAACTGTTGCATCGAGAAGATCTCGTCGTCGCCGTGGCTCCAGCCCAGGCGCGCGAGATAGTTCAGCATCGCTTCCGGCAGATAGCCCTGCTCCGGATACTCCATCACGCTGACGGCGCCATGGCGCTTGGACAGCTTCTGGCCGTCCGCGCCGAGGATCATCGGCAGGTGGCCGTATTGCGGCAGTTCGGCGCCCAGTGCGCGCAGGATATTGATCTGGCGGGGCGTGTTGTTGACGTGGTCGTCGCCGCGCAGCACGTGGGTGATCTTCATGTCCCAGTCGTCGACGGCGACGCAGAAGTTATACGTCGGCGTGCCGTCCGGGCGGGCGATCACGAGGTCGTCCAGCTCCTTGTTGGCGATGGTGATCGGGCCCTTGACGACGTCGTGCCACGTGACTTCGCCCTCCAGCGGGTTCTTGAAGCGCACGACCGGCTTGACGCCTTCCGGCACGGGCGGCAGCGTCTTGCCGGGTTCCGGGCGCCAGGTGCCGTCGTAGCGCGGCTTGTCGCCGGCGGCGCGCATGCGCTCGCGCATCGCTTCCACTTGTTCCGGCGAGCAGTAGCACAGATAGGCCGTGCCGGCTTCCAGCATGCCCTTGACCACCTCGCGGTAACGGTCCATGCGCTGCATCTGGTAGAACGGGCCTTCGTCGTGGTTCAAGCCCAGCCACTGCATGCCTTCCAGGATCGCCTGCACGGCTTCCGGCGTCGAGCGCTCCAGGTCGGTATCTTCGATGCGCAGGACGAAGGTGCCGCCGAAGTGGCGGGCATAGGCCCACGAATACAGCGCGGTGCGGGCGCCGCCGAGGTGGAGGTAGCCGGTCGGGCTGGGAGCGAAACGGGTGCGGACGGTCATGGTCGATTACGATGGCTGCGGCCCCCGGCTGGCGGGGCGTGGCGCCTGGATGTTGGTCAAGCGGCTATTTTACAGCCTGCCCCGCCAACGAGGGGGACGCGCAAGCCCCCGGCATCGTTACCCGAAGTGAAGAAAATTACTTTACAGAAATTACGTTTTTGGCTAGAGTCTGGCCCTTCTTTCCCACCTCCATTCCCTTCCCGGTCCATGCCCGACGATCCGAGCACCGCTGCCATTGCGCGCCTGCGCGGCGAATTTGCCTGCGCGGCGACGGAAACCGGCTTCCAACACGCGCAGGCCGGGACGATCCTGCGCGACCTGCGCCGCGCCCTGATCCTGTGCTCGCTGTTCTACATGATGTTCAGCGTGGCCGACATACTGGCACTCGGCTTGGCGGGCGCAATGCCGTCCCTGCTGGCCCGCTGCACCGTGCCCGTGCTGGCATACGCCGGCCTGCGCCACGCCCGGCATGCGGTGGCGCCCGTCACGGCCGCGTACCGGGTGGCGAGTACGTTCACGCTGCTGGGGATGCTCACGTATATGTTCGTCGCCTGGCGCCGTCCGGCCGACACCCTGCTGCACGGCACGTCCGTTGGCCTGATGGCGGTCGTGATCCTGATCTTCATTCCGAACCGCCTGCGCACGGCCGTCGCCATCGCACTCGGTTCCAGCCTCGTCTTCATCGGGCTGGCCTGGTGCCGGCACCTCGAATCGACGCGCCACCTGGTGTCGATGACGATGCTGATCCTGTTCGCCAACGCATTCGGCGCCGTCGCCGCGAACCGCCATGCCCGCCTGTGGCGCGAGCAATATCGTACGCAACAGGTGCTGACGAACCTGTCCGTGCGCGACCCGCTGACCGGATGCTACAACCGGCGCCACCTGAACGCGGCGCTGCTCGACGGCGAGATCGCCCGCGCGCGGCGCTACCGCCTCAGCCTGTCGCTGATCATGTGCGACCTGGACGGCTTCAAGGCGATCAACGACACCTACGGCCACCATGCCGGCGACGACCTGTTGCGCAGCTTCGCGCATCTGCTGCAGGCGATGACGCGCGAGGCCGTCGACACGGTGGTACGCTACGGCGGCGAGGAATTCCTGATCCTCCTGCCCGAAACCCGGCTGGACGGCGCCGTCGAACTGGCCGAGCGCATCCGCGCCGCGTTCGCCGCCCAGCGTGTCGAGCGCGGCGACGCCGTGCTGGCCACGACCGCCAGCTTCGGCGTCGTCGGCGCGGATTTCGGCGCCGGCCAGGCCATCACGCCGCAGTGCCTGATCGCCGTCGCGGACGAACTGATGTACGACGCCAAGCGCGGCGGCCGCAACCAGGTGCGCGCGCGCCAGCTGGCCCCTGGCGTCGCACGGGTGGCGTAGGCGGTACGCTGCGGCGATAATCGCAGCGATGAGCGAACTTCCCGACCTCCACACCCACTACGACGCCATGTGGGACCGCGCCTGGCCCGCCGTCGCGGGCGGCGACGTCGACTGCGACACCCACCTGGCCGGCGGCCTCGACGCGCGGCGCGGCCTGACCCTGATCGCGCGCCCCGCACCGGCGCTGGCGGACCGGTTCGACGCATTGCAGGCCCGCCTGGCCGACGCCGACCCGCGCCAGTACCGCCAGCCCCGTGCCGACCTGCACGTGACGATCCTGTCCCTGTTCACGGTGACCGCGGACTACGCGCCGCACCTGGCGCGCCGCGCCGACTACGCCGCGGCCGTGCGCGCCGCGGTAGCCGGCCTGCCCGCGTTCGACATCGATTTCGACGGCATCACGATCTCGCGCGGCGCCGTGCTGGCCCGGGGTTTTCCGCGCGACGGCACGCTGGAACTGCTGCGCGCGCGCCTGCGCGACGCGCTGCGTGCACGCGGGCTGGACGGGTCGCTGGACCAGCGCTATCGCCTCGTCACGGCGCATTCGACGCTGCTGCGCTTCACCGCGCCGCCGCCGGACCCGGCGCGCCTGGCCGCGGCGCTGGCCGAGGTGCGCGCCATGCCGCTGGGGACGATGCGCGTGAAATCACTTCAGCTGGTCGTGAACGACTGGTATATGTCGAGCGCGGCGGTGGAAGCTCTCGAATCGTTCACGTTGCCGTAGGGTGGGCACACCGTGCCCACGCGGTGATACGTAACCTCAACCGGATCGTGCACGACATCGGAGCCGGCACGTATCACCGCGTGGGCGGAGGACCGCCCACCCTACGCACCCACCCGGCGCAGCGTGACAGGCTGCTCACCGCCCGCCCGCGCCCGCAACTGGCCGCAGCCGCCGTCGACGTCCTGCCCGGCCGAATCGCGCAACTTGGTCAGTATGCCCCGCTCGAACAGCCACGCGGCGATTGCCCGCGACTTGTCCCAGCCGGGCCGGCGGAAGGCCAGGCCGGGGTTCGTGTTGTAGGGAATCATGTTCAGCACCGCGTACTTCCCGCGCAGCAGGGCCACGAGGGCATCCAGCTCGTCCTGCCCGTCGTTGACGCCGTCCAGCAACGTCCACTGGTACTGGATCGGATAACCGGTCAGGCGCGCGTAGCGCTCGCCCTCCTCGACCAGCTCGCTTGCGGAAAACCGCGGCGCACGCGGCAGCAGGCGCGCGCGCAGGTCCGCCCTGGTCGTGTGCAGCGACAGCGCCAGCGCCGGTTTTACGCGCCCGGCGGGCAGGCGTTCGAACACGCGCGGATCGCCGACCGTCGAGAACACGAGGTTCTTGTGCGCGATATTGCCCTCGATGCCGAGCAGGTCGATGGCTTCCAGCACATTGTCCAGATTGTGCGCGGGTTCGCCCATGCCCATGAACACGACTTTTTTCACGGGACGCAGGCGCCGCGCCAGCACGACCTGGGCAACGATCTCGCCGCTCGTCACTTGCCGGATCAGGCCGCTTTGACCCGTCATGCAGAACTGGCAGCCGACCGCGCAGCCGACCTGGCTCGACACGCACACCCCATCGCGCGGCAGCAGCACGGATTCCACGGTCTGGCCATCGGCGAGGCCGACGAGCAGGCGAGCCGAACCATCGTCGGCCGGGTGCGTGGCGAGGACGCGCGCGAGCGCATCCAGGTCGGCGTCCAGTTGCGGCAGCGCTTCACGGACGGGCTTCGGGAGAAAATCGTCGGGGCGGCGGCGGCCGCGGTCGTGGTCCATCACGCGGACCCAGTCGCGCAGCACGCGGTCTTCGTGCAAAGGCTGGGCGCCCAGGGCACGCAGGCGGGTGCGGATTGCTTCGATACGCATTCTATTGTTGGCTCATAAACGTCGTCCCCGCGGCGGCGGGGACCCAATTTGCGCGCGCTTCGGCGACGCTTGCAGTACTTGGGTCCCCGCCTGCGCGGGGACGACGTATTTGTTTACCCGGCTTAGTCGTTCTTGACAACGATGGTCGGAAACTTCGCCGTCATATCCTTCGCCTGCTCCGCCACCTTGACGGCCACCTTGCGCGCGATGTCCTTGTAGATCGCGGCGACGGGACCGTCCGGCTCGGCCACGACGGTCGGCGTGCCGGAATCCGTCTGCTCGCGGATCGACAGCTGCAGCGGCAGCTTGCCGAGGAATTCCACGTGGAAGTCGGCGCACATCTTCTCGCCGCCGCCTTCGCCGAAGATCGCCTCGACGTGGCCGCAGTTCGAGCAGATGTGGGTGCTCATGTTTTCCACGACGCCGAGGATCGGGATGCCGACCTTCTCGAACATCTTGAGACCCTTGCGCGCGTCCAGCAGGGCGATGTCCTGCGGCGTCGTGACGATCACGGCGCCCGTGACGGGCACTTTCTGCGACAGGGTCAGCTGGATGTCGCCCGTGCCCGGCGGCATGTCGACGACGAGGTAGTCGAGATCCTTCCAGTTGGTCTGCTCCAGCAGCTGCTGCAGCGCCTGCGTGACCATCGGGCCGCGCCACACCATCGGTTCGTCCGGATCGATCATGAAGCCGATCGACGACACCTGCACGCCGTGGTTTTCCAGCGGTTCCATCGTCTTGCCGTCCAGGCTTTGCGGACGGCCGGTCACGCCCAGCATCATCGGCTGCGACGGGCCGTAGATGTCGGCGTCCAGCAGGCCGACCGCGGCGCCCTCGGCGGCCAGCGCCAGCGCCAGGTTGACGGCCGTCGTCGACTTGCCGACGCCGCCCTTGCCGGAGGCGACGGCGATGATGTTCTTCACGTTCGGCATCACCTTCAGGCCGCGCTGGACCGCGTGCGACAAGACCTTGGTCGTGACGTTGACGCTGGCGTTGCTCACGCCGGGCAGCCGGCGCAGCGCATCGACGACGGCGGCGCGGATGCCCGCCGCCTGGCTCTTCGCCGGATAGCCGAGCGCGATGTCGAGGGCGACGTTGGCGCCGTCGATCTGGATGTTCTTGACGGCCTTGGAAGAGACGAAATCTTTATTGGTATTGGGATCGACGACGGCGGCCAGGGCCGACTTGACGTCTTCAGGCGTGATGCTCATTGGGTTCTCCGGATGTGATGCGCAAGTTTAGCGCAAAACGGGGTAAGGACTGTTGCCAGGCTGGCAAATGCGCGGATTGCCCGCTGCGCGTCGAGGTGATCCGCTGGTAAAATGCCTTTTTTTATAGCCCATGCAACCACCGACCATGACACGCAAGCTGTTCGTCACCACTGCCCTGCCCTACGCCAACGCTGCCTTTCACATCGGCCACATGATGGAATACATCCAGGCCGACATCTGGGTCCGCTTCCAGCGAATGCAGCGCGACGCCGGCGAACAGCGGATCGTGCACTTCGTCGGCGCCGACGACACGCACGGCACGCCGATCATGATCGCCGCCGAGAAGGAAGGTGTGACGCCGCAGGCATTCGTCGCCAAGATCGCGGCCGGCCGCGCGCAATACCTGGACGGTTTCCATATCGCCTTCGACAACTGGCATTCGACGGATTCGCAGGAAAACGTCGACCTGTCGCAGAGCATCTACCGGCGCCTGCGCGACAACGGCCTGATCTATACGAAGACCGTCGACCGCTTCTACGACACGGCGAAAGGCATGTTCCTGGCCGACCGCAACATCAAGGGCGAGTGCCCGGTCTGCCACGCGAAGGACCAGTACGGCGACAACTGCGAGGTGTGCGGCGCGGCCTACCAGCCGACCGAGCTCATCAACCCGTACTCCGTGTTCACCGGCTCGACGCCGGTCCTGAAGCCGTCCGAACAGTATTTCTTCAAGCTGTCCGACCCGCGCTGCTTCCAATTCCTCAAGGAGTGGCTGAACACGCCGGGCCGCCTGCAGCCGGAGATGGTCAACAAGGTGTCCGAATGGCTGGGCGAGAACGGCGAAAAGCTGGCCGACTGGGACATCTCGCGCGATGCGCCCTATTTCGGCATTCCGATTCCCGATGCGCCGGGCAAGTTCTTCTACGTGTGGCTGGACGCGCCGGTCGGTTATCTCGCCAGCCTGAAGAATTACTTCGAAAAGAAAGGCCTCGATTACGAAGCCTTCCTGAAAGATCCGTCTGCCGAACAAGTGCACTTCATCGGCAAGGACATCGTCTCCTTCCACCTGCTGTTCTGGCCGGCGATGCTGAATTTCTCGGGCCATCCGATCATCGACAAGCTGAAGGTCAATGTCCACGGCCACCTGACCGTGAACAACGAAAAGATGTCGAAGTCGCGCGGCACCGGCATTTCGCCGCTGCGCTACCTGGATCTGAACATGAATCCGGAATGGCTGCGCTACTACCTCGCGTTCAAGCTGAATGCCCGCGTCGAAGACCTCGACTTCACGGGCGACGACTTCGTCGCGCGCGTGAACAGCGACCTGATCGGCAAGTACGTGAACATCGCCAGCCGCTGCGCCGGCTTCATCGCCAAGCGCTTCGACGGCAAGCTGGCGTCAAACCTGTCGGATGACGCGAAACAATGGATCGCCCGCGCGCTGAATGGCGACAACGGTGAACGCCAGGCCAGCATCGCGGCGAACTTCGAGTCGCGCGAGTTCGGCAAGGCGCTGCGCGAGATCATGGAAGTGGCCGACGTCGCCAACCGCTACGTCGACGAGAACAAGCCGTGGCTCTTGGCCAAGGACGAGACGAAAACCGCCGAGCTGCACGACGTGTGCACCGCCGCGCTGATCCTGTTCCGCCAACTGACGATCCTGCTGTCGCCGGTGCTGCCGCACGTGGCCGCGCGCGTGCGCGAATTCCTCGGCGACGATGCCTATTCCTGGGACGACACCCAGGGCGAGCGCGTCCACGCCCCGCTGCTGGGCCGGTCCATCAACGCGTACAGCCACCTGATGCAGCGCGTCGACGCCAAGATGGTCGAGGACCTGTTCGACAAGCCGGCCCCCGCCGCCGCAGCGCCTGCCGCCGACGCAGCCGTGCCGGCCGCCGTGGCGACGGCCGCCGTAGCGACGGCCGCAACTTCCGACATCGAAGAACTGGCGCCGGAAATCTCGATCGACGACTTCACCAGGATCGACCTGCGCGTGGCGAAAATCGTCAATTGTGAGCACGTCGAAGGTTCGAGCAAGCTGCTGCGCCTCACACTGGACGTGGGCGAAGGCCGCTATCGTAATGTGTTCTCGGGTATCAAGTCGGCTTACCAGCCTGAGCAATTGATCGGCAAGCTGACCGTGCTGGTTGCCAACCTCGCGCCGCGCAAGATGAAGTTCGGCGTGTCGGAAGGCATGGTGCTGTGCGCGTCCGCCAAGGACGAGAAGGCGGATCCGGGCCTGTACCTGCTCGAGCCGGTGAGCGGCGCCCAGCCGGGCATGCGGATCCGCTGATCCGGCTTGGCGGCGCTTAATTGCTCTGCAGCGGCGCCGGCAGCGCGCTCTTGTTGTCCTTGTAGTCCTGGCCGCCGATCTGGCTGACCATCTTCTCGGTGCGCCTGGCCGGGATGCGGCTGCCGGTGATCCGGGCGGCCGCGGCCGTGCCGGACGTCGCTGCCGCGCCGCGGACCGGCAGATCCGCAGCGTCCCGGGTGCCGGCGCATCCGGCCAGGGCGAACGACACGGCGGCGAGAAGCGCAGCGCAATGCGGGACGGTTTTCATGGATCACCTGCACGGAAAAGGTTGAGGAAACGGAGGCAAATGGCTTGCCAGAATACCATCAATTTCCGCGAACAGTCGCAGTATAATGCGCTGTTTTTTAGCCAGATGAGGTCAGGGCACAGCGCGAAATTCGTGCTCTGACTTCATGAATAAAAAATAATAGGGCGCAGGGAATATCCTAACGTCCACCCTTCTTACTTATAAGTGGTAGCGAAAAATATGACCGAATACAAAGCCCTGAGGCACATCCCGCAAGCGACCCTGTACCGCCAAGGTGACGTCTTCGTCCTGTTCGGCGAATTGTTCGGCCGCGGCTATGTGAACGGCCTGATCGACGAGGCGCGCGCCGCCGGCATGACGATCCTCGGCATCACCGTCGGCCGCCGCAACGACGACGGCACCCTGCGCGCGCTGACGCCGGAAGAACATGCCGAAGCAGAAGAAAAGCTCGGCGGCCATATCGTCAATGTGCCGCTGATGGCCGGTTTCGACATGGATGCGCCCCCGGGCGAGCAGAATCCGACCGAGATGCTGTCGGGCGTGACCCTCAAGGGCTGGCAAGAAGACAAGCTGGACTGGACCAAGATCGAGGCCTGCCGCGCCGCCGGCGTGAAGCGCTTCAGCGAGTCCGCCCAGGCCGTCATGGCCGAGATCGACAAGCTGATCCCGGACGGTGCCAACGTGTTCTTCGCGCACACGATGGCCGGCGGCATCCCCAAGATCAAGGCCTTCCTGGCCATTGCCAACCGCATCTATAAAGGCCGCGGCGACCGCTTCATGTCCTCGCGTGCGCTGCTGGACAGCGACCTGGGCAAGCTGATCCTGATGAACTTCGACGAAGTCACGGCCAACACGCTGAAATACCTGATCGACGCGTCCGCCGCGATCCGCGCGCGCGTGGAATCGAAAGGCGGCCAGGTGCGCTACACGGCGTACGGCTACCACGGCACCGAAGTCCTGATCGGCGGCGAGTACGTGTGGCAGACCTACACCAACTACACGCAGGGCTATGCCAAGATGCGCCTGGAGTCGATCGCCGGGGCCGCCTGGGCCCGGGGCGTCAGCGCCACCGTGTTCAACTGCCCGGAAATCCGCACGAACTCGTCGGACATCTTCGTCGGCGTCGAACTGTCGCTGTTCCCGCTGCTCGCCGCGCTGAAAAAGGAAGGTGGAGGTGCGTGGGCGCAGGAACAGTGGGACATCTGCCAGAACCTGCTGGCCGACGGCGTCTCGCTGCAATCGATCCTGGACAAGCTGGAAACCTATCTGCAGACCGCCACCAGCGCGTCGTTCCGCAACTTCGACGCCTGGCCGATGGACAACACGCCGGAACTGGCCGAGCTGATGATCGGCACGTCCGAAGAAATCACTTCGCTGCACAAGGACAAGAAGGCGCTCATCACGGACCACCTGTCGGCCCTCGTGCTGGAAAGCGCCGGCCCGCTGATGTTCCACGGCGCGGCCGAAAAAATCGCACCGGTGCTGTGGCTCAACCACGACATCATCGCGCGCCAGCTCAATGCGCTGCACCAATAAGCGCTGACACGCAGTATCATTCCTTGTTTTTATGACGCGGCGGCCCTCGATAAATGAGGCCGCCGCTTTTTGGACTCGCCTAGAAAAGCCATGAAACATACCCAGTACGAATCCGAGCACACCAAGTTCATCAAGCAACTGAAGGAAAAGACCCCGGGCATGGAAGAGCGCCAGCAAGCCGGCCGCGCCCTGCTGTGGGACAAGGCCCCGCTCTCGCTGGACGAGCAGCGCCGCATCGATGAATCGCGTCTGCGCCAGCAGGCCTACCCGTACCAGACCAAGATCTGATCGCAACCGGATCCACGCGACCCGATCATTCCAAGGCCGACGACGATGGCGCCCGTGCAGGCGACGCCCGGAGGGCGCGCCGATCCCGAAACGGGCGATGACGGCACGGCCGGCGCGGCGCTCCCGCCCGACGCCGCAGGTGCCGACCTCGATGCCGCCGCGGCCCACGCCGAGAGCGCCATCGCGCGCCTGTACGGCGAACCGCTGCTGCGCCTGCCCACCGACCTGTACATTCCGCCCGATGCGCTCGAGATCTTCCTGGACGCCTTCGAAGGTCCGCTCGACCTGCTGCTGTACCTGATCCGCAAGCAAAATTTCAACATCCTCGACATCCCGATGGCCCAGGTCACGTTGCAGTACCTGGAATACGTCGAGCAGATCCGCAAGAGCAACCTGGAGCTGGCGGCGGAATACCTGCTGATGGCGGCCATGCTGATCGAGATCAAGTCGCGTATGCTGCTACCCAAGCGCGTCGACACGCTCGTCGAGGAAGCGGACGACCCGCGCGCCGAACTGGTGCGGCGCCTGCTGGACTACGAACAGATCAAGCTCGCAGCCCAGCAACTGGGCGCCCTGCCCCAGGAAGGCCGCGACTTCACGCGGCCGCAGCTGCACATCGAGCAGGCGCTGGGGCCCATCTGGCCGGACGTCGACCCGCACGACCTGCAGCGCGCCTGGATGGACGTGCTGCGCCGCGCGAAACTGACCCAGCATCACCGCATCGGCCGCGAGGAATTGTCGGTGCGCGAGCACATGTCGGCGATCCTGCGCACCTTGCAGTCGGCCCGCTTCGTCGAGTTCTCGGAATTGTTCGGCGGCCAGGCCAGCGTGCCGGTCGTCGTCGTGCACTTCGTCGCCATGCTCGAACTGGCCAAGGAAACGCTGATCGAAATTACCCAGGCCGAACCTTTCGCCCCCATTTACGTGCGTCTCGCCTACTCCCCGGCATGATGCTCTTACGGCAACAGATACCATGAAAATCATCTCCACCATTGACGAACTGCGCGACCAGCTGCGCGGACAACTGCGCACCGCCTTCGTGCCGACGATGGGCAATCTGCACGAGGGGCACCTGTCGCTGATGCGCCTGGCGCGCCGTCACGGCGACCCGGTCGTCGCGTCGATCTTCGTCAATCGCCTGCAATTCGGCCCGAACGAGGACTTCGAGAAATATCCGCGCACGTTCGAAGCGGACGTTGCCAAGCTGGAGAAGGAAGGCGTGTACGTGCTGTTCGCGCCGACCGAGAAAGACCTGTATCCGGAACCGCAGGAATACCGCGTGCAGCCGCCTGACGACCTGGGCAATATCCTGGAAGGCGAGTTCCGCCCCGGCTTCTTCAACGGCGTGTGCACCGTCGTGACCAAACTGTTCTCGTGCGTGCAGCCGCGCGTGGCCGTGTTCGGCAAGAAGGATTACCAGCAGCTGATGATCGTCCGCAACATGGCGCGCCAGTTCGCCCTGCCGACGGAAATCATCGGCGCCGAGACCTTCCGTGCCGACGATGGCCTGGCCCTGTCGTCGCGCAACGGCTACCTGAGCGCCACGGAGCGGGCCGAAGCCCCGTTCCTGTACCAGACCCTGCAGTACGTGGCGGAACGCACCCGCGCCGGCCACGCCGACCTCGAGGCGCTGGAGCGCGACGCGATGGAGCGCCTGGCCGCGCACGGCTGGCAGCCCGACTATGTGTCGATCCGCAAACGCATGAACCTGCAGGCGCCGAGCCGCGCGGAATACGAGGCGGGCGCACCGCTCGTCGTCCTGACCGCCGCCAAGCTCGGCGCGACGCGCCTGATCGATAATCTTGAGATCTGACTCTAAACGTTCCATTGTTGCAAATATGCTGTAGGAATTGTCAACACTTCTTGCTAGACTCGGTTTTGGCTTTTTACCCAAACCACGTACAGAGAAAACTCCAACAACCGTCGCGATCCGCAGATTGTTGGATTTTCACGAAGGAGTAAGGTTTTGACCGACCTTTCAATGCCGCTGATGCGGAAAGGTCCGCCCAAACTGGCGGACGCCGTCGACCGGATTACCCACAACCCGGCCGCCCATGACATGCGTGATCCGTTCGACATCGGCGACGCGCTGACCGCGCTCGCGCTGACCGGCGAGCCCGTCACCGTCTACCCGCTCGGCCAGGACTTCGCCATGGCGCGCATCGACAGCGTCGATCCGGAGGGCAAAGTTTTCACGCTCGACCTCGTGGAGAACGGCCCCCTACCGAACGGCAAGACGGTGTTCGTCGCGGCGCTCGGCAGCAATGCCAAGGTCCAGTTCGAGCTCGACGCGGCCCCGGCCGCCGTCCCCGACCGTCCGGACCTCCTGCAACTGCCCCTGCCCGCCGCCTGCCTCGTGCTGAACCGACGCGCCGAGCCCCGCCTCGAATCGCCGCTGGGCATGAACTACGGCGCCCGCTTCGCGATGACGGGCAAGGTGTTCGAGATGCCGCTGTACGATTTCTCGCGCGGCGGCGTCGGCCTGCGGGCAACGCCGGAGCAGGCGCTTGAACTGTATGTGGGCAAGAAACTGGAAGGCGTGCAGCTGGAACTGGGCACGTCGCTCATCGTCTCGGCCGACCTCGAAGTCCGCCTGCTGCGGCCGTTCCGCACCTTCCTGCTGGGCCAGCAGGTGCAGGTCGGCTGCCGCATCTCCAACATCACGATGCAGATGCGCCAGACGCTGGAACGGGCCGTGGACAAAATACAGAAGCGCCGGTAATCGGCGCCGGCACGACATGAAAACGGCCCGTTGCGGGCCGTTTTCCTTGCTGCAACCGGTTCGGAAAATCAGGCCGCCACGTTCTGCGCCCACGCCAGCGCCGACAGATGCGCCTTGTTGACGTCATGCGGGCTGATGCCCTGCGATGCCGCCAGCGACGCCACCAGGTCCGAATCGAGCTCGCACGCCTCCGCCAGAGCCAGGTAGGGCCCGTACGTGCCCTCGCGGCCCAGCAGCGCCTGCACGACCGGTTCCGGCAGCTGGATCGTGTCCAGCACGTCCTTCATCGGCAGTCCCAGCAGGCGGTCCAGCAGCGAGAACATGCCGGCCACGAACAGGTGCTCGCCCTCGCTGCGCGGCAGGCCGGTCTGGCCGAGCAGCTCGCACAGGCGCGCGCGCACGACGGCCGTTTCCATCAGCACGGGCGAATACCCGCTCGCGCTGGCGGTGGCCAACAACAGGACGAGCCAGCGGTACAGTGGCGCATAGCCGAGCATGGCGATCGCCTGGCGCAGCGACTGGATCTCGCGGCCCGAGCCGAAGCCGGCCGAATTGATGAAGCGCAGCAGTTTATAGATGAGCGCCGGATCGCGCTTGAGCACGGCCTCGATCTTGGGCACGTCCTCGTTGTTCTGCACCATCTGCATCAGTTGCAGGATGATGGTCTGGGCCGGATTCATGCCCTTGACGGGGTTGCCCGGCCGCGGCGTCAGGTGCAGCTTGCCCACGAAGGCATCCAGGCCCAGCGCGGCGCAGGCGTCGAAATCCTGCCAGGTCGCGACCGGACGCCCGACCAGGCGCAGTGCCGACTGCTTGGCGAGCGCGTAGGCGCGCGCCTGGGTGGCCACGTCGGCGCCGGTGAAGCGCACTTCGGCATAGGAGGCGTATGGCGCGAGGTTCTTGCCGAGCAGGGCCGCATCGGCGCCGCGGATCGAGATGCCGACGCCGCCGGCGCGCAGCGCCTGCACGGCGGCGCGGGTGTCGGGGTTCGTGAAGTCGCGCACGGGCAGCGACAGCACGATGCGTTCCGGCGGCAGCGCGTGCAGCGCATCCAGCGACAGCATGGCCGGCACCGCGTCGAGGAACAGGATCTTGTCGCGCAGCAGCCAACCCTGCTCCTCGTCGACCAGGTGTCCGGCCACGAAGGCGACGAGGCTTTCGAGGTCGGCGTCGGCGACTGTCTTGCCGTCCCGCTGTTGCCAGCAGAGCTCGTACCCGATCACGCGCTGCGTGGGATCGAGCAGGGGTTCGCGGACGATGAAATTAGTCTGGTGCATGAGTTGTAACGATCCCCGGATGAAACGAAATGGCGCGGCACAAACGCCGCCGCGCGGGATCAGAAACCGAGGCTGTCCAGCAGGTCGTCGACCTGGCCCTGGTCGGCCACGATTTCGCTATTGCCTTCCGGATTGATCTGCGGACCGTTCAGCAAGCCGTTGTCGAGCTCGCGCTTGATCTCGCTGGGGGCGAAATCGACGAGCACCTGCACGAGCTGCTTTTCCAGGTTTTGCGCAATGCCCGTGATGCGGGAGATCACCTGGCCGGTCAGGTCCTGGAAGTCCTGGGCCATCATGATGTCCATCAAATGGCTTTTGGTGGCGTTGGCGGCAGTGCGCGATTCCGCCAGGCCGGCCACCGTGCGCTCGGCCAACGCACGCCATGCGCCATCGCCCGGCGCGGCCAGCAGGGCCTCCCAGGAACGGCTCAGTTCAGCGGCACGGTCGTCGATGCGGTCCTGCAAGGGACTGGCCGCATCGGTCGCGTCGAGTACACGCTTGGCCGATTGTTCGGACAGCCGGACCACGTAATCGAGGCGGTCGCGCGCATCGGGGATGTCGCTGGCCGCCTTCTCGATCAATTTGTCCAGGCCGAGCCCGCGCAGGCTCTCGTGCAGCGCGCGGGTCATATGGCCGATCCGGCTCAGGACCTCGTCTGGCGAGGTCGAGTCGGCAGTGTACTCGGTCATTTACGCGGCCTTTTCCATCTTTTCGAAAATCTTGTTCAGTTTTTCGTCCAGCGTGGCCGCGGTGAACGGCTTCACGACGTAGCCGTTGGCGCCGGCCTGCGCCGCCGCGATGATGTTTTCCTTCTTGGCTTCGGCGGTCACCATCAGCACCGGCAGCTTGGCCAGTGCGGGATCGGCACGGATGTTCTGCAGCATCGTCAAGCCGTCCATGTTCGGCATGTTCCAGTCCGACACGACGAAATCGAACTGTTCGCTGCGCAGCTTGGCCAGTGCCTGGACACCATCTTCCGCCTCGTCGACATTGCCGTAACCCAGTTCTTTCAGCAGATTCTTGACGATGCGCCGCATCGTCGAAAAATCGTCAACCACCAGGAAACGCATCTTAGGATCAGCCATGAATTACTCCGTTGTTTCTCTAATTCTGATTATGAGGCTTTGTTCGGCCTGATGCCGGTTGCAAGCCCCACTGTGTTGGTTGGGTTCAGCACTACGATACAAACCAAAGCATAGCATTTTTGTTGCTCTACGGCGATAAAACCGCAGTGAACGCACCGTATGCGGATCAAACGCGCAACGCCCGGCCCCCGTGCGTTGCCAGATGGCCAAGCACGAGACCCGGTAGTGCCGTCAACGAGGCCGCCTCGTGGGCGGCGCCGATGGCGATCGCTTCGCGCGGCATGCCGAACACGACGCACGACGCTTCATCCTGGGCGAAATTGTAGGCGCCCGCGTTCTTCATCTCCAACATGCCCTGTGCGCCGTCCTTGCCCATGCCCGTCAGGATCACGCCGACGGCGTTCTTGCCGGCCGCCTGGGCCGCCGAACGGAACAATACGTCCACGGACGGGCGATGGCGGTTGACGGGCTCGGACTGTTCGATCTTCGTCATGTAGTTGGCGCCGGATCGGGTCAACAGCAGATGCGAGTGGCCGGGCGCGATGTAGGCGTGGCCCGGCAGCACGCGCTCGTTGCCGGCGGATTCGAGCACACTGATCTTGCACAAGGAATCGAGGCGGCGCGCGAACGAGGTCGTGAAACCTTCCGGCATGTGCTGGGCGATCAGGATGCCGGGGCAGTCGGACGGCATCTGCATCAGGAATTCGCGGATGGCTTCCGTGCCGCCCGTCGAGGCGCCGATGATGATCAGCTTTTCCGACGACGTCAGCGGGCTCTTCAGCTGCGGCAGCGGGACGGTGCCGCCGCCGGCCGGCGCCTGCAGGGTGCGCGCCTTGACGCGGGCGCGCGCCGTGGCGCGGATCTTGTCGGCGATCAGCTCGGTGTACTCGCGCATCCCGCTCTGGATCGAGATCTTGGGCTTGGTGACGAAGTCGACGGCCCCCAGTTCCAGCGCGCGCATCGTGATTTCGGAACCGCGCTCCGTCAGCGACGACACCATCAGCACGGGCATCGGGCGCAGGCGCATGAGTTTTTCGAGGAAATCGAGGCCGTCCATTTTCGGCATCTCGACGTCCAGCGTGAGCACGTCCGGGTTCGTGCGCTTGATCAAATCGCGCGCGACGAGCGGATCGGGCGCGACGCCGACGACTTCCATGTCGGGCTGCGAGTTGACGATCTCGGTCATCACGCTGCGGATCAGGGCGGAATCGTCCACGATCACCACTTTGATCTTTGTCATCGAATTAAAGCTCATTCTTTGCCTTTCTCGTCAGAACAGGTCGACGGCGCCAGACACGGGCGTGACCTTGAGGCGGCTGGCGTAATCGAGCTCGCGCTTCGCCAGCGTGTCGTTATGGGTCTGCATCAGTTTCTTGACGAGCACTTTGCCGGTGCGCGGAAAGAAATACACCTTGCGCGGGTAGATATCGTTCAGGTCCTCGGCCAGCACGGGAATCCGTTCGGTCTTGAGGAAGCTGATGACGAACGCGGCATTGCGTTCGCCCACGTTCATCGCGGAAAAACCGCGCAGCACGGCGCCGCCGCCGAACACCTTCGCTTCGAGGTGCTCGCGCCGGGCCCCGGCCTTCAGCAGGTCGTTGATCAGCACTTCCATCGCATACGTCCCGTAGCGCATCGAGGCCGAGACCGGATTGCCCGGGTCGCCGCTATCCGGCAGCATGAAGTGGTTCATGCCGCCCAGGCCCTTGACGCGGTCGCGGATACAGGCCGACACGCACGAGCCGAGCACCGTGACGATCAACATGTCCTTGCCGGTGTAGTAGTACTCGCCGGGCAGGATCTTGGCCGCGTCGCAGTCGAAGGTGCGGTCGTAATAGACGTTGGTGGCGAAGTGGCTGTTCGTTTCCATGGTGGGGTCCGTCAGCCGTGGTTCAGTTCATAGACCGTCTTGCCGCGCAGGCGCAGCGCGTCGGAGACGTACAGGAAGTTCTCGGAATGGCCGGCGAACAGCAGGGCCTCCGGCTTCATGAGCGGGACGAAACGCGCGAGGATCTTGCGCTGCGTGGCCTTGTCGAAATAGATCATCACGTTGCGGCAGAAAATGACGTCGAACGGGCCCTTGAGGTCCCAGCCGTCGGCCAGCAGATTGAGCTGGCGGAACGTGATCAGCTGGCGCAATTCCGGCCGCACCCGCACGAGGCCCTCCTGGGCGCCCTTCCCTTTCAGGAAGAAGCGGCGCAGGCGTGCCTGCTCCATCTTCTCGACGCGCTCGCTCGGGTAGACGCCGGCGCTGGCCGTGGCCAGCACGTTCGTGTCGATGTCGGTGGCGATGATCTGGACCGGCGGGGTGAGCGTGTCGAACGCCTCGCACACGGTCATCGCGATCGAATACGGCTCTTCGCCGGTGGAGCTGGCCGAACACCAGATCGTGAGCGGCCCGCCGTGCCGGGTGCGCGTCTTGGACGCGTGCTCGGCCAGCAGCGGGAAGTGATGGGCTTCGCGGAAGAACGACGTGAGGTTCGTCGTCAGCGCGTTCGTAAACGATTCCCACTCGGCCGGCATGCGGCCCGCTTCCAGCGCGTCCAGGTAGGACGCGAACGAGGCGATGCCGTTGGCGCGCAGGCGGCGCGCGAGCCGGCTGTAGACCATCTCCTGCTTGCTGTCGGCCAGCGAGATGCCGGCGCGCTGGTAGATCAGGCCCCGCACGCGCTCGAAATCGGCGCGCGTGAAGTCGAACTCCTTGCCCGTCTCCTGCTTGCCGGTGTGTTTCTCGACCTGCTTCGTCGTATTGGGCGGCACGTTCATAACCTTGGGTTGCATTCGTTCTGCGGACCGCGTGCGGTCCGGGTTGTCCCTTGCGCCGCGCTGTGTGTTTTATGCCGCCAACCGGTCCATCAGGCCCATCTCGCTGGACGACATCAGCTTGTCGATGTCGATCAGGATGAGCATGCGCTCGTCGACGGTACCGAGGCCGGTGAGGTAGTCGGAGTTGAAGGCGCTGCCCATCTCCGGCGCCGGCTTGATCTGGTCCGGGCTCAACGTGGTCACGTCCGACACGCTGTCCACGACCATGCCCATGATGCGGCCGCCGATGTTCAGGATGATCACGACGGTGAACTGGTCATACGTCGGCGTGCCCAGGTTGAACTTGATGCGCATGTCGACCACCGGAATGATGATGCCGCGCAGGTTGATGACGCCCTTGATGAATTCGGGCGCGTTGGCGATGCGGGTCACGGCTTCGTAGCCGCGGATCTCCTGCACCTTGAGGATGTCGATGCCGTATTCCTCGGAGCCGAGGGTGAAGGCCAGGTATTCGCTGCCGCTGCCGTCGTGGGCATCGTTCGGCTTGTTCGTCGGTTGCGTGGACATGTCAGTTCCTTATCGGAGCAAAAGTAATGGGTTGATTATTCAGTAGACAACGGATTCGTCGGACAGCTGGCGCGACGAGCGCAGCAGCGCGGCCACGTCCAGGATCAGCGCGACGCCGCCATCGCCGAGGATGGTGGCGCCGGAAATCCCGGTCACCTTGCGGTAGTTTGCTTCCAGGTTCTTCACGACGACCTGCTGCTGGCCGACCAGTTCGTCGACGAACAGCGCGGCCTTGCGCCCTTCCGTCTCGAGGATCACGAGGATGCCCTCGCACGGATCGGTGATGCGCGGTTCGATGTTGAACATCTGGTGCAGCGGAACCAGCGGCAGGTATTCGCCGCGCACCTTGACGACGCGGCCCTGCCCCGCGATCTCCTTGACGTCGGCGCGCGCCGGCTGCAGCGATTCGACGACGAAGCCGAGCGGCAGGATATAGATCTCGTCGCCGCAGCGGATCGACATGCCGTCCAGGATCGCCAGCGTCAGCGGCAGCGAGATCAGGATCGTCGTGCCGAAGCCGCGCGCCGACCGGATGTCGATGGTGCCGCCCAGCGCCTGGATGTTGCGCTTGACGACGTCCATGCCGACGCCGCGGCCCGACACGTCGGTGACGATTTCCGCCGTCGAGAAGCCCGGTGCGAAGATCAGCTGCCAGACGTCGGCGTCGCTCATATTGTCCGAGACCGGCAGGCCGTTCTGCTTCGCCTTGGCCAGGATCCGCTCGCGATTCAGGCCGCCGCCGTCGTCGGCGACTTCGATCACGATATTGCCGCCCTGGTGCGCGGCGGACAGGAACAGGCGTCCCGATTCCGACTTGCCGGAGGCCATGCGCGCGGCGGGCAGCTCGATACCGTGGTCGATCGAATTGCGGACCAGGTGCGTGAGCGGGTCGACGATGCGCTCGATCAGGCCCTTGTCCAGTTCCGTCGCGGCGCCGTTGGTGATGAAGTCGACCTTCTTGCCGAGCTTGCCGGCGAGGTCGCGCACCATGCGCGGGAAGCGCGAGAACACGAAGTCCATCGGCATCATGCGGATCGACATCACGGCTTCCTGCAGGTCGCGCGTATTGCGCGTCAGCTGCGACACGGAGGCCAGCAGGCGCTGGTGCAGCATCGGATCGAGCCCGGAGCTGCGCTGCTCGATCATCGCTTGCGTGATCACGAGTTCGCCGACGAGGTTGATCAGCTGGTCGACCTTTTCGATCGACACGCGGATCGACGACGATTCGCCGCCCTGCCCGTGGCCATTTTCGCCGGCCTTCTTCGCCGCCTTTTTTTCCGCCGTCACTTCGGTGACCTCGATCGGCTCGACGCTCGGGGCGACGACCGGCGGCGGCGCCTCGGCCACGATCCCGGCCTCGCGGCGGATCTGTTCGATGGGCTGGAAGAAACCGTAGCCGAGTTCGTCCTCGGACGACTGTTGCTCGTCCGCGTCGAGCGGATCGGCCGGGTCGAAGAAGCCGTAGCCCTGCTCGTCCTCGATGCGTGCGCGTTCCGCCGCCTCGCGCGCGCGCTGCTCGGGCGTGAGCGGGGGCGCCTCGAAGATCCTGAGGTCGTTCGGGTCGAGCACGAACGAGCAGATGGCGATGATGTCGTCCAGGCTCTCGTGCGTCATGATGATCAGCGCCGTGCGCCCCGCCGCGAGCGGCACGACGGACACGCGGCCCAGCAGGCCGAGTTCGTCCACGAGCGCGTCGACGTCGCGCTTGGCGAGGTCCGGCAGTTCGATCTTGTAGCGGTGCGCGCCATCGGCGACCTGCTGTTTTTGTTCGGCGTGCAGGAACGAGGGCACGGTCGGCTGGTGCGTCGGCACGATCACGCCTTCGGACAGGTCGTGCAGCATCATGCGCACGTTGGCGACGGCCTCCTGGTCGACGTCGGCGCCGTTGCGGTGGCCGTCGAGCTGCATCTTGAGGATGTCCTTGGCGGCCAGGAAGGCGTCCACGTGCTGCCCCGTCAATGCCATCTCGCCCTTGCGGATGCGGTCCAGCAGGGACTCGAGCACGTGCGTCACTTCGCTCATGTCGTTCAGGCCGAAGGTCGACGCCCCGCCCTTGATCGAATGGGCGGTGCGGAAGATCGCGTTGAGGTCTTCCGGGTCCGGCGAATCGATATCGACGGCCAGCAGCAGACGCTCCTTTTCGGCGAGCAGCTCTTCCGCCTCGTCGAAAAAGACCTTGTAAAACTGGCTGATGTCGATGGTCATGTTGAATATCCGTCTGGTGCGAACGGCACGGCGGCCCGGGGGCCGCTCAGCCGATGACTTTCTTGACCACCTCGATCAGGCGCTGCGGGTCGAACGGCTTGACCAGCCAGCCGTTGGCACCGGCCGCGCGGCCCTTCGTCTTCATGTCTTCGGACGATTCGGTCGTGAGCATGAGGATCGGGGTCTTCGCGTAGCCCGGCAGGCCGCGCAGCGACTTGATCAGGGTGAGCCCGTCCATCTTGGGCATGTTCTGGTCGGTCAGGACCAGGTCGACGGTCTGCAGCTTCGCCTTCTCCAGGCCATCCAGCCCGTCGACGGCTTCCACCACCTGGTAGCCGGCGGCCTTCAGGCTGAAAGCCACCATCTGGCGCAAGGAACTGGAATCGTCGACTGCGAGAATAGTTTTTGCCATCTTTTTGCTCCTGCTGTTGGGGCCAGAGCCCTGCTGTTGGGGTCAGAGCCCTGCTGTTGGGGCTCTGACCCTGGTTTCAATCCGCGCCAGTCGCCTGGACGTTTTTTTTATAGTCAGATGGCATCAGAGCCCAACCGGAACACCGGGCTCTGACCCCATAAATTTTTAAAATAATTCAATATCGCCACTTTCGAGGTGGCGCTGTTCGACCGACTTGCGCAACATGCTGCGCAGCTCCAGCGACTGGATCGCCAACGCCATGCTGACCTTGCCGAGGCGTTCCACGATCTCGTCGCCGTCGCTCTCCGGCAGGATATCGTCACCATGCTCGGACAGCGTGGTGAGGAAATCGCGCAGGCCGGTCACACGGCGCAGCGTGCGGTCGAGCAGCTGGCTCGTCATGTCCTGGAACTGCATGCTCGTCACCGCCGCGTTCACGTGGCCGGCGATCTCGCCCGACATGCCGGTCAGGCAGGCGCTCTCCTCCGCGGTCGGCGCCTGGCCGGCCAGCAGGCGGTTGATCGCAGCCTGGCGCGAATCGACCACGTGGTGGATCGCCATGAAGCTGCTCGTCAGCTTCTCGACGGCTTCCTCCAGCAACAGCGTCGTCTGCACCAGGTCGGTCTCGACTTCGGACAGGTGGCGCCGGCCATGGTCGGACACACCCGACAACAGGCGCTTGACGTGAGACCCGAGAATCTTTTTTCTTGTCGTCATAAAATCCTCCAGAACATCCCGCCCGTTATCGTTTCCCGGCCGGCGTCGCCGCCGGCTGCGCCAGCGCCGCCCCGACGGGTGCCGCCACCCCGGCCCCGACGGGTGCCGCCACCCCGGCCCCGACGGGTGCCGCCACCCCGGCACCCGTCGCCTCAGCAACCGCCTTCACTGCCGCGTCCGCGCTCTCGCCTGGTATGTCCAGGGGCGTGCCGTCGTGCAGCACGGCGTTCTCGGTACGTTTATTCATGACCAGGATACTGATGCGCCGGTTGATCGGGTTGAACGGGTCGTCGCGGTCCAGGTGGACGGCCGAGCCGAGGCCCACCACGCGCAGGATTTTCGCATCGGACAGGCCGCCGTGCACCAGCTCGCGGCGCGAGGCATTGGCGCGGTCGGCCGACAGTTCCCAGTTCGTATAACCCTCGGGCGTCGAGTACGGCGTCGAATCGGTATGCCCCGACAGGCCGATGCGGTTCGGGACGTCGTTCAGCACGAGGCCCAGCACGTCGAGGATGTCGCGGGTGTACGGCTGCAGCTGGGCGCTCGCGGACGCGAACATCGGACGGTTCTTTTCGTCGACGATCTGGATGCGCAGGCCTTCGCTGGTCACGTCGAGCAGCAGCTGGTTCTTGTATTTGCGCAGCAGCGGATTGGCCTCGATCGTCTGTTCGATGCGTTCCTTGAGCTGTTCCAGGCGCGCCGCTTCCTCTTTCTCGATGGCTTCGCGCGCCGATTTCAGGTCGATCGATTTCTTGTTCCGCTCGATGTCGCCGTTCTTGACCTGGCCATTGCGGCGCGTCAGGTCCTTGCCGCCGCCCTGCAGGATCGAATTGGTGCTGCCGGCGCCCGTGCCGCCCTGCATGGCGACCTTGAGGGGCGTCTTGAAATAATTTGCGATGCCTTCCATGTCGCCCTTGGTCGTCGAGCCGAGCAGCCACATGAGCAGGAAGAATGCCATCATCGCCGTCACGAAGTCGGCGTACGCGATCTTCCAGGCGCCGCCATGGTGTCCATGGCCGCCCTTCTTGACGCGCTTGACGATGATCGGCCGCTGGCCTTCGTCAGCCATGCCGCACTCCCGCGCTGATGTGGATCTTACGCACCATTACTTGTTCTTGGCCTTCTTGATGTGGTCCTCGAGTTCGGCGAAGGTCGGACGTTCGGTCGAGTACAGCACCTTGCGGCCGAATTCGACGGCCAGCGCCGGCGCATAGCCGTTCAGGCTGGCCAGCAGCGTCACTTTCACGGTCTGGAACATCTTCGTCGACTCCTCCAGCTTCTGTTCGAGCAAGGTGGACAATGGACCGACGAAGCCGTAGGACAGCAGGATGCCGAGGAATGTACCGACCAGCGCGTGCGCGATCAGGATGCCCAGCTCGGCCGGGGGCAGGCCCACGGATTCCATGGTGTGCACGACGCCCATCACGGCCGCGACGATACCGAACGCCGGCAGGCCGTCGCCCAGCTTGGCAATGCATTGTGCCGGGACCGCGCCCTCATGATGGTGGGTCTCGATCTCATTGTCCATCAGGTTCTCGATCTGGAACGCGTCCATGTTGCCCGAAACCATCAGGCGCAGGTAATCGGTGATGAATTCGACAATGTGATGGTCCGCCAGCACCGCCGGGTACTTCGAGAACACCGGGCTCTGCTCGGGTGCCTCGATGTCGCCTTCGATCGACATCAGGCCCTCTTTCCTCACCTTCGACAGCACGTCGAACAGCAGCGCCATCAGCTCCATATACATCTCGCGGGTGTACTTGGAACCCTTGAACAGCGTGGGCAGCGCGGCCAGCGTCGCCTTCACGGCCTTCGGGTTGTTACCGACGAAGAATGCGCCCAGCGCGGCACCCGCGATCATGACGAGTTCCAGCGGCTGCCACAGCGCCGCCAGGTGACCGCCGTTCATCGCAAAGCCGCCGAAGACGGCAGCGAGGACTAAAACGTAACCAACAATGACAAACACGGGACTCCCGATGCGTGAACCCGGGACAGGCCCGGTTCGGATCCAAGTTGATGAATCCAAAGAGAAATATTTACGTAGGGAACTAGATTAGCTTGAGAATGGCCTACGGGCAAGTAAAAGTGCCCCGACGACCCTCAAAATTGCCAAAGATAGAGAATCTTCTTACTGTTAGTCGTCACAATGCGACGGTCGGGCAGCCGTGCGGGAATGTCGAATTCATAACTTAATAGCATGCCGCCGGGCCGCATTTCACGCTCCGCCTTGCGCCAGAGATCGCCCATCGCGGCCGGCGACAGGTAGGCGAACACGACGTCATAGTGACCGAAATTCAACGATTCGTAGTCGCCGCGCAAGAAGCGCGCGCGGCTGCCGGACAGTGTCGCCCGCATCCGGCTGACGAACCACGGCAGCGGCGCCAGTTCGATGCCGTCGACCCGGCAATCGGGCCGGCGCCGCGCCAGGTCGAGCACGAGACCGCCCAGGCCGCTGCCCACGTCGGCGATGGCGCACGGCCGATCGGCCGGCAACACGTCCGCGACGGCATCCCAGGCACCGCGCCCGGATGGGTAATACGGCACCTGGGTGCGGAACGTGGACCAGTACACGAGCAGGAACAGCACGAACAGCACGAGAAACAGGCTTGGCGGCAGGTCGAGCCCGCGCGCCAGCAGCACGGCGGAGGGAAACGCGAGTTCGATGGCGCGCCACCAGACGGCGAGCCCGAGGCGCCAGGCCAGCAGCGCGGCCCATGCGCCCTGGATCAGCGCGACGGCTTCCCAGGACATGGGCAGGCCAACGCGCGCCAGCAACCAGACGGCAATCAGGGTGAGTGGGAAGGCACCGGCCTGGGCCAGCAGCGCGCGCACGGACGGCGCCCCGGTCAACGTGCCCGATGAGGGACGCGGGGCAGGCTGATTCATGTAGCGAAAAGGACGTTCAGGCGGCGGCGAGCGCGGCGTCCTTGGCTTTGCGGGTCTTGCCGGCGCGCGAAGGCATGTGGCACAGGCCGCACTGGTAGTCGTTGTTCAGGTCGAAGGCGTTGACGACGTACTTGCCCTGGCATTTGCCGCACGGTGCCAGCACGAGCATATTGCCCTGGAAGAAGCGCACGAGCGTCCAGGCACGGGTCAGCGACAGCAGCGGCTCTTCGCCCGGCGCCGGCGGCATTTGTTCCAGGTACAGCTTGTAAGCCTTCATCACGGCCTGGACGCCCGTGGCGCCGGCGTACTCGACCAGGAATTTATAGATATTGATGTACAGCGAAGCGTGGATGTTCGGTTGCCAGGTCAGGAACCAGTCGGTCGAGAAAGGCAGCATGCCCTTCGGCGGCGACACGCCCTTCAGTTCCTTGTACAGCTTGATCAGGCGCTCGCGCGACAGGGACACTTCGCTTTCCAGCAACTGGAGGCGGGCACCGAGCTGGATCAGTTCGATGGCGAGCTGGATTTCCTGGGCTTCCGAGACGACGCTTTTCTTGGTCATGCTGTTCTCCGTGACTTGCGATTGACTTGGTGCGGCTTCGACGGGGGTTGCGGGCTGGGCGCCGGGGGGCCGCGGACTGGGAACCGGAGGGCTGCGGGCTGGGCACCGGGGTCAGAGCCCTAAAAGAAGAACCGGGCTCTGACCCCTCTATGCGATTTCTTCGGCGGGCTGGCCGGCCATCAGGATCGCGGCGTGCGACTGGGCCAGGGCGCGGTCCTTGCTGTGGCTCGTCAGCATGCCCAGGATGGCGGCGTCGTCGAAGCGGAAGCGGGCCAGCATCATGTTGCCGCCGGCGAGTTTCAGGATCTGTGCGTTGCTCATGCCTTCGATCAGGTCGGCGATGTCGGTCGAGATGCCGAGGCGGAAAATTGCGGTGACCTTGTCTGCGCGGATCATCTGCTGCGCCAGCATCAGGTAGCTCAGGTTCGCATCACGAATTTCAGCCATCATGTCGTTCGCAGTCATTTCCATCTCTCCGGTTGATCGTATCTGTGAGGCGTTGTGTGTTGCCGTTGAGATAGATTCTGACCGTGAGGAAACTTTTAGTGTATTGGAGAGTGTCTGTATTTTTCGTCCGGCAAAGACGAGAGCGACCCGTAGGAGTTTGTCTGACAAACCCTGCCGGATCGTGGTCGCGCCCCTATGAAAAAGGGCGGAAGGCGAGATGGTGTTACAGGGCGTTTTTCAGCCCGGCGAGATAATGAACTACTTACTGCTGTGTTGGTTTACGTCAACATTTTCGGGAACTTTAGGGTGCCGCAAGAAAATTTTTTGTCCTCAAGCATCCCTTCAGACTCGTTATCGGTCGGTTTTTGCCGAACTTTACGGTTTGGACAAAACTTTTTCGATTCGGTTCCGCTCGTCTGTATGGGTTATCGGAGGCCTTTTGCGAAACTTTAGGGTTTCTACAAAAAAAAATTTCAAGACCCGATCCCGGTCATCTGGTTAGGTTATCGGCCGGGTTGCGGGGAACTTTAGGGTGCCGACGAAAATTTTTTGAAAATTTTTCGGCCGCCGCAGTTCGATGCAATTTTGCTACACTTCCCGCTCCTTTACCCTTCAGGAAACCCCATGCCCGCTCCAATCCTTTGGGACATCAGCCCGACGATCTCGGCTGACAGCCCCACCGAGGTGGCAGCATGAACACTGCCACGTATGACCTCACCGGCGCCGCCACGCGCGCCGCCTGCCTCGCCCTGGACGCGGCGGATCCGCTCGGCCCGCTGCGCGCGCGCTTCGACCTGCCCGCGGGCGTCATCTACCTGGACGGCAATTCGCTGGGCGCCCGCCCGCGCGCCGCGCTCGCCCGCGCGCGCGACGTCGTCGGCCAGGAATGGGGGCAGGGATTGATCCGCAGCTGGAACACGGCCGGCTGGTTCGCCCTGCCCGGCCGGCTGGGCGACCGCCTCGCCCCCCTCGTCGGCGCCGGCGCCGGCGAAGTGGTCGTCACGGACACGACGTCGCTGAACCTGTTCAAGGCGCTGGCCGCCGCACTGGCGATCCAGGCCGAGCGCGCCCCTGCCCGCAAGACCATCGTCACGGAGCGCAGCAACTTCCCCACCGATATCTATATGGCGGACGGCCTCGCGCGCTGGCTGGACCGCGGCTACGGGGTGCAGCTCGTCGATTCGCCCGAGGAACTCGACGCCGCCGTCGACGCCGACTGCGCCGTCCTGATGCTCACGCACGTGAACTACCGCACCGGGCGCCAGCATGACCTGGCCGCGCTGACCGCCCTCGCGCACGCACGCGGCGCGCTGGCCGTCTGGGACCTCGCCCATTCCGCCGGCGCCGTGCCGCTGGACCTGAACGGAGCCGGCGCCGACTTCGCCGTCGGCTGCACGTATAAATACCTGAACGGCGGCCCGGGCGCCCCGGCCTTCATCTGGGTGCCGCGGCGCCACCAGGCCGCATTCCGCCATCCGCTCACGGGCTGGTGGAGTCACGCGGCGCCGTTCGCGATGGCGCACGGATTCGCGCCGGCGGAAGGGATATCGCGCGCGCTGTGCGGCACGCAGCCTGTCGTGTCGCTGGCGCTCGTCGAATGCGGGCTGGAGATCTTCGAGGCGACGACGATGGCCGCCCTGCGCGCCAAGTCGCTCGCGCTCACCGACCTGTTCATCGCGCTGGTGGAGTCCCGCTGCGCCGCGCATCCGCTGGGCCTCGTCACGCCGCGCGCCCATGCCGAGCGCGGGAGCCAGGTGAGCTTCACGCATCCGCACGGCTATGCGGTGATGCAGGCGCTGATCGCGCGCGGCGTCATCGGCGACTACCGCGAGCCCGCGATCATGCGCTTCGGCTTCACGCCGCTGTACACGAGCTTCGCGGACACCTGGGACGCCGTCGAGACCCTGCGCGACATCCTCGACGCCGAGGCCTACGACACCCGCGCCGCGCGCAGCGCCGTGACCTGAGGAGCGACGATGGACGACGACAAGAACGACCCGACATGGCACGGGGCGCAGATGGATTTCAGCCGCAGCATGAGCTACGGCGACTACCTCGGCCTGGACCGGATCCTGTCGGCCCAGCACCCGCTCTCGCCGAACCACAACGAGATGCTGTTCATCATCCAGCACCAGACGAGCGAGTTGTGGATCAAGCTGATGCTGCACGAACTGCAGGCCGTGCGCACCCACATCCGCGCCGACGACCTGCCACCCGCCTTCAAAATGCTGGCGCGGGTGGCGCGCATCATGGACCAACTGGTGCACGCCTGGGACGTGCTGGCCACGATGACGCCGCCGGAATACAGCGCGATCCGCCCTTACCTGGCGTCGTCGTCGGGCTTCCAGTCGTTCCAGTACCGCGAATTGGAATTCATCCTCGGGAACAAGAACGCCGCCATGCTGGCCGTGCACGAGACGTCGCCCGAGCACCACGCCCTGCTCGACCGCGAACTGCATGCGGCCTCGATCTACGACGAAGCCGTGCGCCTGCTGGCCCGTTCCGGATTCGCGATCGCGCAAGGCCGCCTGGACGCGGACCCGACGCAGCCGACCGTCCACGACGATTCCGTGATGGCCGCGTGGCTGGAGGTGTACCGCGATCCCGAGCACCACTGGGCCCTGTACGAGCTGGCCGAGAAGCTCGTCGACCTGGAGACCGCCTTCCGCTTCTGGCGCTTCCGCCACGTGTCGACGGTCGAGCGCATCATCGGCTTCAAGACGGGAACCGGCGGCACCGCGGGCGTCAGCTACCTGCGCAAGATGCTGGACGTGGTGCTGTTTCCGGAACTGTTTGCGTTGCGCACGGCTCTGTAGCGGCGGCTCATCGTAAAATGGCCGGATGACCACACTGGAGCGACCATGAAATGCGACATCCTGACCCTCGCCGGCCTGTGGAACTCGGGCCCGCAACACTGGCAGACCCACTGGGAACATAAGCACCCGTGCTGGACGCGGGTGCCGCATCGCGACTGGAACAATCCCGACCGGGACGAGTGGGTGGCCGAACTCGACGCCGCCATCGCCGACTGCGAAGGCCGCCCCATCCTCGTGGCGCACAGCCTCGCGTGCATGCTCGTGGCGCAGTGGGCGCATGCCGGGTCGAAGCTGAAAGTGGCCGGCGCCTTCCTCGTCGCCCCGAGCGACGTCGAGTCGCCGTCCTACCCCATCGACGCCGACGGCTTCAAGCCCATCCCGCAGGCAAAGCTGCCGTTCCCGTCGATCGTCGTCGCGAGCAGCAACGACGAATACGTGTCCGCCGACCGCGCGCGCGCGTTCGCCCGGGCGTGGGGCAGCAAGCTGGTGGAGATCGGTCCGGCTGGGCACATCAACGGCGGCAGCGGCTACGGCCCGTGGCCGGAGGGGCTGGCAATGCTCGACGAATTCTGCCGCGACCTGAACCCCTGAGCGCCCGGACGGCACGATGACGCCGCCCCGGGCCCACGCGCTCGACGCGCGCTTTTCCCTCTACCTCGACCTCGCGCGCGCCTGCGCCGCGCTGGCCGTCGTGGTGGCGCACTTCGGCTATTTCCGCATCTTCGACGACGCCCAGATCGCCCGCATCCCCGATTTCGGGCGCGAGGCCGTGATCACGTTCTTCGTATTGTCCGGCTTCGTGATCGCCTACAGCGCCGAACACAAGAACCTCACGGCGCGCAGCTACGTCGTTGCCCGCGCGGCGCGCCTGTTTTCCGTCGTGCTGCCGGTGCTGGCGCTGTCATTCATCCTGGCGACGTGCGTGCGCGACCTGCTGCACCTGCCGGTCGACGACGGCTACGAACTGCGCCGCCCCTGGCTGTACGTGCCCTTCCACCTCGCGTTCCTGGGCGACGTGTGGCACTTCGTCGAGCGTCCGCCGTGGCTGATCCCGTACTGGTCGCTCGACTACGAAGCCTGGTACTACGTGCTGTTCGGCGTCTTTCACTTCCTCACCGGCCGGCGCCGCTGGCTCGCGACCGGCGCCGTGCTGGCCTTCGTCGGCCCGCGGCTGTGGCTCCTGCTGCCCGTGTGGCTGTCCGGCGTCGCGCTGTACCGACTGCAAGGCCGCCTCGCGTTCGGCGCGGGCCGCGCGCGCGCGGGCTGGGTCCTGAGCGTGGTCCTCATCGGCCTGTGGGGCTGGCTCGATCCGGAACCGTATCTGCGCGGCGTCGCGCAGGGCTGGTGGCCGTTCGCGCACATCCGCATGGGCAGCGCCGACCGCGTGCTGGCCGATTACGCCGTCATGGCGCTCGTGCTGCTGAATTTCGCCTGCGCGCGCCAGGCCGGGTTCGACGTCATGCTGCGCCTGGCGCGCCCGATCCGCTTCCTGGCCGGGCACACGTTCACGCTGTATTTGTCGCATGGGATCGTGATCGGGCTGTGGCAGTCGGTGCTGCCGGTCGAACGCGGGACGGCGTATGAGATCGTTGCGATCGGGACCGCGATTGCCGTTGTCGCGCTGGCCTTGAATCCGCTCACGGAGGCGTTGCGGCGGGTGCTGGGGCGGGCGCTGGATGCGGGGCTCGCGCTGGGTGCGCGCGGCCTGGGACTGAGAGCCTGAGCACCGGGGCCAGTGCCCGGCCGCCTCGTCGGTTAGTTGCAGAATCGAAGAGTGAGAATGTGAGCTTTTGTGGGCATACGGTTGAGCTATCCTGTTCGGTTTCATCGCATCTTTTCCAATTTCCCGACGTGAATACCATTTTCATGATGCGCGCGCGCCGGCCGCCGCCCGCTCTCCTGTGCAAAATCCTGCTCGCCGCCGCGTTCGCCTGGGTGTCCGGTTACGCGCCGGCCGCCACCGCGCCGGCGTTCTCCGACGACGTACGGGTACAAATGCAGCAAGCCTTGCATCGCGAGCTGGCCCGGGCCTTCACGCTCGACAAGGCGCTGGCGCTGGACCCTGCCCTGCGCACCTCGGCCGACAAGATCGCCCAGGAGCACCTGGCGCGCATGGACAAGGTGCTGCCCGGCTGGCTGGACGAGGAACGCGTCCGGCAGTCCGACACCGGCACCGGCACCGGCAAGCCGCCGTCGTCGCAGGCTGTGTATCTCGCCGTCTTCGCCCGGCTGATGAACGAGCTGGCGCTGTGGCAACTCGAACCGGGCGACGCCCACTACGAGAACGCGACCCTCACCGCGTTACGCACCGCGCCCAATGTCTGCGACGTGACCGGCGATTACTACTTCAGCGATTTCGCGAGCCGCATCCTGCGCATCCAGGCCCTGCCGGCGACCGAGCGCGAGGCGATGCTGGCCGGCGAGCGCCAGCTGCTGGCCCACTGGGGGCAACCGCGCGCCAATCCTGCGCCCTGGCCAGACCCGCTGCCGCAGCAGGCGGCATATGCGCTACTCCAACGGGGTCCGGCCGACGCCGGCCATCCCCGGCTGGCGCTGCCGCCGCGGCTGGCTTATACCGTCCTCGGCCAGGGCAAGGACTACGCCGGGCTGCATCCCGTGGAGCGCTGCGCCCTGCAGCAGTGGTGGTTGCAGGAGAGCCTGCGGCAGGGCGTTGCCCCGGCCGCCGCCCTGAATGCATTTCGCTACGGCACGATGCTGACCGCGTCCGACCGTGCCGGTAACGCCTTCGACAAGCCGGGCGCCGACGCCGGCGACGATCTCGCGGCTCACCCACCCTATCCGGGCATCGCGTCGCGCTTCGGGGTGACGGGCGTTACGACCGTGAGCGTGCGCCTGGATCCCGCCGGCAAACCGCTGCAGGCGGCCGTGATCGGTCGCAAGATCGACGTGCCGGGCATCCGTGGCGTCCGTCCGGTGGCCTACGAAGACGTCTTCGACGCGGTGATCGCGAAGTATGCGATGCAGGAAGGCCGCACCTATGGCAAGCCCTCGGGCGACGTACCATACAAGTTCCAGATGGTGTGGGACCTCGACGGCGACAAGAACCCCAAAGCGCCGAAAGGAGCGAAAAAATGACGTCGACCTTGCATTCGTCCCGTCCGCTGGTGCGCCGCCTCGTGGCCTCGGCCCTGTGCGCCGTCGTCTGCGCGGCCGTGCCGGGCCTGGCCCCGGCGGCAGACAAGCCGCTGACGACCGAGACCGCGCAAGCCTTCTGGACAGGCGATTTCGCCGCGCTGGAGAAGCTGAACGATCGCCTGAAGCACGGGAAGCATTTCGCCCCCGACGCCGCTTCGGAACTCGAAGACTTCCGCCTCGGCCTGGGCCGCGTGCCCCAGTCGGCGGCCGACCACAGCGAGCCGTATCTGCGCGAGTTGGAGGCGCTGACCCTGCAATGGGCGACCGAGCACCCGAAGTCGGCGCTGGCCCACATCCTGTATGCCGAGGTCCTGGTGCAGCACGCCTGGTCGTATCGCGGCAGCGGCTATGCCAAGGACGTGCCGCCGCAAGCCTGGGCGGATTTCCGCAAATATCTGCAACGCGCCGTCGAGTACCTGCAGGCCCATGCGGACGTCGCCCTGACCGATTCGTCCGCCCATTCCCTGCTGCTGCGGATCGGCACCGGCCTGGAGTGGGATAACGACACACTCAAGACGATCCAGCAGGAGGGCCTGAAGCGGAACCCGGACGACGTCATGTTGTACTTCGGCATGCTGACGCCGCTGCTGCCGAAATGGGGCGGCACGCCCCAGGCCCTGGACCGCTACATCCGCGCGGCCACGAAGCAGACACAGGCGGACTACGGCATGGGCATGTATGCGCGCCTGTACGGGGCCGCCGCCGACGAGGATTTCGGCCATGCGCTGTTCGAGAACAGCCTGGTCGACTGGCCGACGATGAAGAAGGGCTACGAAGACATGCAGGCGCGCTTCCCGAACAGTCCGGGACGCCGCAACCACTTCGCCCACATGGCCTGCCTGGCCAGGGACCGGCCCACGCTCGTGGCGCTGCTGGCCGAACTCGGCACGAAGATCGACGCATCGCAATGGGGACCGAACCCGCAGCGCAGCCTGGAGGCGTGCCAGCGCTGGGCACAGGAATCCGCGGATGAAAGCAAGGACCGCACGCCCGAGAAAAAAGGCCGGGCGAACCCGGCCTCCTTGTAACGGCGGCGCCGGCGCTTATTTCGCGCTGGTGGCCAGCAACATCTCATTCAAGCGCTTCACGAACGCCGCCGGATCCGCCAGGCTGCCGCCCTCGGCCAGCATGGCCTGGTCGAACAGGATGTGCGACCAGTCGGCGAAGCGCGGGCTTGCCGCGTCTTCGTATTTCAGGCGCGTGACGAGCGGGTGGTTCGGGTTGATCTCGAGGATGGGCTTCGTCTCCGGCGCGTCCTGGCCCGCCGCCTTCAGCATGCGCACGAGGTTCGCGGACAGCTCATGTTCGTCCGCCACGAGGCAGGCCGGCGAATCGGTCAGGCGGTGCGTCACGCGCACGTCCTTGGCCTTGTCGCTCAGGGCGCCCTTCATCTTCTCGACGAGGTCCTTGTACTGCGACTCGGTCTCCTCGTGTTCCTTCTTCTCGGCTTCGTCCTCGAGCTTGCCCAGGTCCAGGCCGCCCTTGGCGACGGACACCAGTTCCTTGCCTTCGAAATCGTTCAGGAACGACAGCATCCACTCGTCGACGCGGTCCGTCAGGAGCAGCACTTCCACGCCCTTCTTGCGGAAGATTTCCAGGTGCGGGCTGTTCTTCGCGGCGTTGTAATTGTCGGCCGTGACGTAATAGATCTTGTCCTGGCCTTCCTTCAGGCGGCCGATGTAGTCGGCGAACGACACGGTCTGGTCCGGGGAGTCGGTCTGCGTGGACGCGAAGCGCAGCAGCTTGGCGATGCGGTCCTTGTTGGTGGCATCCTCGCCGATGCCCTCTTTCAGCACTTGGCCGAATTCCTTCCAGAAGGTCGCGTATTTGTCCTTACCTTCCTGCTCGTCGCTGTTCGCCATCTCTTCCAGCATGCCCAGCACGCGCTTGGTCGAGCCTTCGCGGATCACGCGCACGTCGCGCGATTCCTGCAGGATCTCGCGCGAGACGTTCAGCGGCAGGTCGTTCGAATCGATCACGCCCTTCACGAAGCGCAGGTAGACCGGCATCAGCTGCTCGGCGTCGTCCATGATGAAGACGCGCTTCACGTACAGCTTGATCCCGCCGCGCTTGTTGCGGTCCCACAGGTCGAACGGCGCGTGGCCCGGCACGTACAGCAGCTGCGTGTATTCGCTGCGGCCTTCGACGCGGTTGTGCGTGTACGCGAGCGGCGGCTGGAAGTCGTGCGAGACGTGTTTATAAAACTCTTCGTACTGTTCCGGCGTGATGTCGGACTTCGACCGGGCCCACAGCGCGGACGCCTGGTTGACGGTCTCGAATTCGTCCTTGACGACGGTTTCCTTCTTGTCCTCGTCCCACTCTTCCTTCTTCATCTCGATCGGCAGCGAGATGTGGTCGGAATACTTGCGGATGATCGACTTCAGCTTCCACGACGACAGCAGCTCGTCCTCGCCTTCGCGCAGGTGCAGGATGATGTCGGTGCCGCGGTTGGTCTTCTCGACCGGCTCGACGGTGTAGTCGCCCTCGCCCGTCGATTCCCAGCGGATGCCGTCGGCCGCGGCGGCGCCCGCGCGGCGGGTCTCGACGGTGACGCGGTCGGCCACGATGAAGGCCGAGTAGAAGCCCACGCCGAACTGGCCGATCAGCGCGGCGTCGGCCTGCTGGTCGCCCGACAGCCTGCTGAAGAATTCCTTCGTGCCCGACTTGGCGATGGTGCCCAGGTGCGAGATCACCTCGTCGCGGCTCATGCCGATGCCGTTGTCGGAAATGGTGAGGGTTTTCGCTTCCTTGTCGAACAGGACCTTGATCTTCAGCTCATGGTCGTTGCCGTACAGGCTGTCGTTGTTGATCGCTTCGAAGCGCAGCTTGTCGGCCGCGTCGGATGCGTTGGAAATCAATTCCCGCAGGAAAATCTCCTTGTTGGAATACAAGGAGTGAATCATCAGTTGCAGCAGCTGTTTGACTTCTGCTTGGAACCCAAGGGTTTCTTTTTCGGCTACAGCCATCTTATATCCTCGTTCGGATCAGGGGTTGGACAGACCGGTTCGATATTGGGATACAGGAAAGGATTTCAAGAGCTATTTTTGCCGGGCCGCACAACCCGGTGGCTTTGACCCTTGGAAAGTTTGTCATTACACTCATCATCTCGACTTTTTGATCAAGTCGGCATACCGTGTCGATCCATCGAAATATTTTTGCGCGGGCGTGTCGAAAACGTGGAAGCCCGATCGTCGTACGGATAGCGGCGCCGGTTTATGCCGGTGGCGCAGACCCATTCACAGAACAGGAGATCATCATGACCGAACAAGTGCGTCCCATCCCCGAAGGCTTCCACACGATCACCCCGCACCTCGTCTGCAGCGGCGCGGCCGACGCGCTGGCGTTCTACAAGCAGGCCTTCGGCGCCGTCGAGAACAGCCGCATGCCGGGCCCGGGCGGCAAGATCATGCATGCGCAGATGCGCATCGGCGACTCGCTCCTCATGCTCGCCGACGACTTTCCGGAATCCGGCTGCGTCGGCGCACTGGCCCTCAAGAACACGCCCGTCTACATCCACCTGTACGTCGACGACGCCGACGCCGTCTTCGCCCGCGCCGTGGAAGCGGGCGCCAAACCGGTGATGCCGATGGCGGACATGTTCTGGGGCGACCGCTACGGCCAGCTCCAGGACCCGTTCGGCCACCGCTGGTCGATCGCCACCCACAAGCGCGACATGACGCCGGAGCAGATGGGCGAAGAGATGCAGAAAATGATGGGCCAGGGCTGCCCGGGAGCACAGCAATGAAATTCATGGTCATCGTGAAGGCCACCGCGGCCACGGAAGCCGGCATCATGCCGAGCGAAAAACTGTTCGTAGACATGGGCAACTTCAACGAGGAACTCGTCAAGGCCGGCATCCTGCTCGCCGCCGATGGCCTGATGCCCAGCAGCAAAGGCGCCCGCATCCGTTTCAATGGCAGCCAGCGCACCGTCATCGACGGTCCGTTCGCCGAAACGAAGGAACTCATCGCCGGGTTCTGGATGATCGAAGTCGGCTCGAAGGAAGAGGCGATCGAGTGGTTCAAGCGCTGTCCGAATCCGCACGAGGGCATGGAGAGCGAGATCGAGATCCGCCAGCTGTTCGGCCCCGACGACTTCGGCACCGACCTGCCGACCGGGGTGCGCGAGCAGGAAGACCGCATGCGCGAACAACTCGCTACGCGTTGAGGAGGCCGGCCATGCAGTTCATGCTCATTCGCACCGACAACGACGACCGCGCCGCGACGGCCGACCCGCAGGCGGTACTCGACGATCTGCTGCGCCGCCTGCCCGGTGCGCGCCCGGCCGACAGCCCGTCGGCGCTGGCCGGCCACGGCGGCGCCGCGACCGGCACCTCGGTAGAAGGGATGCCGCGCGCACCCGCGCTGGCGCTGGCCTTCGCGCCGGATGCCGAGGCAGTGCGCCTCAAGCTGTGGCCCGGCGGCGAGGCCGTGACGGCCGGACCGTTCCCGTCCGCCGAGCGCCTTCCGGCCGGCTTCGCCGTGTTCGAGGCGCCGTCGCGCGCCGCCGCGCTGGCATGGCTGCAAGACCGGGGCCTCGCGCCTGCCGGCGGCGCCGTCACGCTGGAACTGCGCGAGACGGGCTGCCCGGGCGGCTGCGCCGGCATCCCGCCCGGCGCGGCCGGCGACGACGCGTGCTACGCGATCCTGCTGCGCTCCGACGCCGGCACCGAACGCGACGCCATCCCCCTCCAGGACAAGCTCGACCGCCTGAACGCCTTCAACGCCATCCACGCGGCGGCCGGCACGCTGCTGGCCGGCGACGGCCTGAAGTCGACCGCGCGCGGCGCCCGCGTGCGCGTAGCGAACGGCGGCGCCAGCGTGATCGACGGCCCGTTCGCGGAAGCCAAGGAATTGATCGCCGGCTTCTGGATGATCCGCGCGCCGTCGATCGACGCGGCGCTCGACTGGGCACGTACGCTGCCTTACCCGACGGGGCCCGAGGTCGAAGTCGAGATCCGGCCCGTGGCCCTGTTCAACCCGCTCGGTGCGTCCACGGCGGCCGATGCGTCGGACCGGCTGCGCGAGGATGCCAGCGTGCGCGCTGAACAGCTCGACGCCGCCCTGCGCGCCGAGCTGGCGCCGCAACCGGCGTGGGACCGGCCGTGACGTCAGCCCGCGCCAGAGGATGCGCATGAAGGACGCCGACCGGTATCCGGGCTCGGACGACGTGCCGGACAACCTGCCGGACGAGGAACCGGCCGAGGAACGGGCAGCCGCACGGCGGTCCGGTCGCGGCGCCGCCGACACCGGCAAGGTCGTCGAGGCGGTGTGGCGCATGGAGTCGGCGCGCATCGTCGGCGCGCTCACGCGCATGCTGCGCGACCTCGGCCGCGCCGAGGAACTCGCGCAGGACGCGCTGCTGGAAGCGCTGGAACGCTGGCCGGCTGACGGCGAGCCCGACCGTCCCGGCGCCTGGCTGATGCAGGTGGCCAAGCGGCGCGCCCTCGACCACCTGCGCCATCATGCCATGCACGCCAGCAAGGAAGGCGAGCTGAGCTGGGAGTTCGACAATATGCTGGCCGACGGCGGCAGCTTCCGCGACCCCGCCGAGCTGGCCGCGCTGACGCAGCAAACCGCCGGCGAGATCGACGACGACGTGCTGCGCCTGCTCTTCGTCTGCTGCCACCCCGTGCTGTCGGCCGAGGCGCGCGCGGCACTGGCGCTCAAGCTGCTGGGCGGCCTCGCCACGGGCGAGATCGCACGGGCCTTCCTCGTGCCGGAAGCGACGGTGGCCCAGCGCATCGTGCGCGCCAAGCGGACGCTGGCGGAGGCGCGCGTGCCGTTCGAGGTGCCGGCCGGCGACGAGCTCAAGCCGCGGCTCGCGTCCGTGCTGCAGGTGATCTACCTGATCTACAACGAAGGCTATTCCGCGAGCGCCGGCAACGAGTGGCTGCGGCCCACGCTGTGCCGCGAGGCGGTCCGCCTGGGCCGCGTGCTGGCCGAGCTGATGCCCGACGAAGGCGAGGTCCACGGCCTCGTCGCGCTGATGGAAATCCAGTCCTCGCGCGAGCGCGCCCGCACGGGCCCGGACGGCGCGCCGATCCTCCTGATGGACCAGGACCGCTCCCGCTGGGACCGCCTGCTGATCGGCCGCGGCCTGGCCGCGCTGGACCGGGCCGGCCGCCTGGGTGCGCTGGGACCGTACGCGCTGCAGGCCGCCATCGCCGCCTGCCACGCCCGCGCGCTCGCGCCCGACGCGACGGACTGGGCCCGCATCGCCGCCCTGTACGACGCGCTGGCCCAGCTGATGCCCTCGCCCGTCGTCGAACTGAACCGCGCCGTCGCGCTGGGCATGGCCTATGGCCCGGCCGCCGGCCTGGCCCTCGCCGACGCGCTGCTGGAGGTGCCGGCGCTGCGCAACTATCACCTGCTGCCGAGCGTGCGCGGCGACCTGCTGGCGAAGCTCGGGCGGCATGACGAGGCGGCGCTGGAATTCGAGCGCGCGGCGGGCATGACGCAGAACGAACGGGAACGCGAACTGCTGCTGGCGCGTGCCGGGGCCAGCAAGGCCCGGCTGGCGCGCGGTGGATGAACAGTCGCCGGGGGGAGCGCCTGTGCCGAAAATCGATCTCAAGAAAACGCTGAAGCATCTTTACCAACCGTCGGCGCGCGACGTGGTCCAGGTCGACGTCCCCGCATTCCGGTTCCTCATGATCGACGGCGCGGGCGATCCGAATACGTCGCCGCAGTATGCAAGGGCCGTGGAAGCCCTGTTCTCCGTGTCTTACACGGCGAAGTTCATGGTAAAAAAAGGGCCGACGGGCATCGACTACGCGGTGATGCCGCTGGAAGGCCTGTGGTGGGCCGACGATATGTCCTCGTTCGCCGGCAACGACAGGGCGAAGTGGCGATGGACGATGATGATCCACCAGCCGTCGTACGCGGACGATGCCGTGCTCGCGAACGCCATCGCGGAAGTGAAACGGAAGAAGGGACTGGCCGCAGTCGACGCGCTCCGCCTGGAACGGTTTGCCGAAGGGCCCTGTGCCCAGACACTGCATGTGGGCCCGTTCGCCGAAGAAGGCCCGACCATCCAGCGGGTCCACGGCTTCATCGAAGCGCGCGCTTCCCTAGCCGGCAAGCACCATGAAATCTACCTGAGCGACATCCGGCGTGCCGACGCCAGTCGCTGGAAGACGATCATCCGCCAGCCGATGACGCGCACGCCGTAGCGATCCGCGCGATCAGCGGAGCTTCCAGAGGTCGATCTTCCCCGTCTCGTAACGAAAACCGCTGAACACGGCGCGCGCGCCACTGCCTTCCGGCGACTGCACGGAGAAGCCGGCGCTGAGGCCGGCGCTGAGGCCGGCGCTGAGGCCGGCGGGCGCGTCGAGGTTGAATTTGCGGACGATGGTCCATGTGCTGCCGTCGGGCGAGGCATAGAAAAAGATGCCGCGCTGGTCCTTGGCCACCTTCAGCCAGGTAGCCGTACCCGGTACGGGATAGGACGTCGCGTCGTCCGAAAGATCGCGCGTGACGACGGACACGATCGCCAGGCGGCCGTCAACCTGCGCTTCCAGGCAGAATTTCGCCCAGCGCGTCGCCGTACCGACCAAGGCGATGCAGCCGGCGTCATAGGTGGCGTGCGCCGCCACGTCCACCCGCGTGCTGAAACTGAAGTTCTCGTCCGTCTTGAACAGCAGGCGCGGCGACGAGTCGGGACGATAATCGCCCCCGCCCGGCCACACGAACCAGTCGGTCTTTTTGCCCGCGGCCAAGGTGAAAGCGCCGCCCTTGTCCGTGGACCAGTCGGCCGTCGCGTTCTGCCACGCGAGCGGCGCGGGCAGGCCGGCAAGTTCCGGGGCAGGATGCCCGGCTTGCGCCTGGCACGCCGTCGGCGCGGTGCATGCCGACAGCGCCAGCACATACATGGCGATACGCATCGATGATCCTGTTCCGTGTTGATGATCGGTGGCGGCATGCTAGCACGCCCGGTTCGCGCCCGGCCCGCGCATGGCGGCGCCTGCGGAAAATCATGCAGCCCGCTGGCGATTTTCGCAAACGCGCGCCTGGGCAAGCCGGCGACCAGGAAGGCGCCGGCACCCGCGCAGGCTTATCCCAGCTCCCGCTCCAGGAAACGCCACGCGCCCGCATCCTCCAGCGCCGCCACGTTCAGCCGCAGCTTCGTGGACGGCAGCTGGTCGGGCGAAAACAGGCTGCCCGGCGCCAGCAACAGGCCCTCGTCCATCGCGCGCGCCGCGAGCACGTTGGTGTCGCGGCCGCAGTCGGCCCACGCGAACATGCCGGCCGTCGGCGCCGGCTCCAGCGTCATGCCGAGCGACTCGATGCGGCGCAACACCTGCGGCCGCACGTCGTCCAGCCGGGCGCGGATGCGGTCGAGGTGCTTGCGGTAGACGCCTTCGCACAGGATCTTGTAGACGATCCGCTCGCCCAGGTCGCTCGTGCTCAGGGTCGCCAGCATCTTGCGGTCGGCCAGGCGCTGCACCGTCTCGGCGGACGCCGCGATGAAACCCACGCGCAAGTTGGCCGCCAGCGATTTCGAGAAGCCGCTCAGGTAGATCACGCGCTGCAGCTGGTCCAGCGCCGCCAGCCGGGTCACGCTCTGGACGCCGCCCGGATGGAGGTCGCAATAGATGTCGTCCTCGACGACCGTGATGTCGTGGCGCTCGGCGATGCGCAGGATCTGGAAGGCCTTCGCGGCCGACAGCGACGTGGAACTGGGGTTGTGCAGCACCGAATTGATGATGTACAGGCGCGGCTGGTGCAGCGCCGCCAGCGTCTCGAGCTGGGCCAGGTCGGGGCCGTCGGCCTGGCGGCGGATGCCGACCACCTTCAGGCCCATCGCGGCGAACGAGCCGAACATCAGGAACCACGCGGGGTCGTCGACGAACACGGTGTCGCCGGGGCGGCAGAATTCGCGCGCGACGAGGTCGAGGCCTTGCGTCACGCCGAGCGTCGTCACGAATTGCTCGGGCGCGGCCGCGATTTCCAGCTCGGCCAGCTTGCGCTGCAGTTGTTCGCGCAATGGGGCGTAGCCCTGCGGGGCGGCGTAGTTGAGCAGCACGCTGCTGTTCTGGCGGCTGACGGCGCGCAGCGCATTGGCGACGGCCGGGCCGTCCAGCCAGGCCGTCGGCAGGACGCCGGCCGCACTCGACGGCTGGCCCGGCATTTGCCGGAACATGTGGCGGATCAGCCAGACGACGTCCAGCGCGCGCGCCTCCAGGGCGGCCGCGCCCGCATCGGCGCGGCGCAACGCCGTGTTCAGCGGCGCCCGCTCGCGCACGAAGAAGCCGGCGCCGCGGCGCGATTCCAGGTAGCCCTGCGCGACGAGGCGGTCGTAGCTGGCCACGACGGTGAACGGCGAGACGCCGTGGTCGGCCGCGAAACGGCGGATCGAGGGCATGCGGCTGCCCGCGCGCAGCTGCTTGTCGTCGATGCGCGCGGTCACGGCGCGGACGATCTGGTCGGCCAGCGGTTCGCCGGAATCGCGCGACAGCAGGGTCGGCATGATTGTATCGGTCATTTTTACAACACAGTACGCAAAAGGATATCGGTAAGTGTATAGGGACTGTACTGCTCGTCCGGTCTAGCATAACCCTGACCAAGGCGTGTTGCAACGATAACCGGAGAACCCATGCGTCCCACCACCCTCACACCGTCCAGCGTTCCCACGGCGACCTCCGACGAAGCGCGCGGCATGGTGCTCGGCCTGATCGGCGTCGCCATCTTCAGCCTCACCTTGCCGTTCACGCGCCTGGCGGTGCGCGAGATCGATCCGCTGTTCCTCACGCTGGGCCGCGCGCTGGGCGCCGCCGTGCTGGCGGCCGCGTGGCTGCGCATGCGCCGTGCCGCCCTGCCGGGGCGCGCCGCGCTGTGGCCGCTGGCCGTCGTGGCGCTCGGGTGCGTGCTCGGGTTTCCGTTGCTGAGTTCGATCGCGATGCGCAGCGTACCCGCGTCCCACGGCGCCGTGCTGGGCGGCGTCTTGCCGCTCGCGACCGCGCTGTACGCCGCGCTGCGCGGCTACGAGCGCCCATCGAATGGGTTCTGGCTCGTCGCACTGCTGGGCACCGGCCTCGTGCTCGCGTTCGCGCTGGGCCAGGGCGGCGGGGCGCTGCAAAAGGCCGACCTGCTGATGTTCGGCGCGGTCGGTGCCGCGGCGGCCGGCTATGCGGAGGGCGGGCGTCTCGCGCGCACGCTGGGCGGCCAGGAAACGATCTGCTGGGCGCTCGTGCTGGCGTCCGTGCCCGCCGCGATCCTGCTGGTGGCGTTCGAAGGCGACCAGTTCGGCCGCCTGGGCGCCATCGGCCCGGCCAGCTGGCTCGGGTTCGCGTACGTGACGACGTTCTCGATGTTCATCGGCTTCTTTTTCTGGTATCGCGGCCTGGCGCTGGGCGGCGTGGCCCGCGTGGGACAGGTGCAATTATTGCAACCCTTCCTGTCGCTGGCCGGGGCGGCCGTCCTGCTGGGCGAGACGCTCACGGCGGCCAACGTCGGCTTCGCGCTGGCCGTGATCGCGACCGTGGCGCTGGGCCGCCGCATGCAGGTGAGGCGATAATGGGTATTCACCCTACGATGGGCACGCCCGCCGGCAAGGCTTACAATAGCCGCTTTCTTTTCACACAACCCTGGGGAATTCATGTCCGTCTACGACAAACTCAAAGAACTGAACATCACCCTCGCCGCACCGGCGACGCCGGCGGCCGCCTACGTCATGTCGGTCCAGACCGGCAACCTGGTCTTCCTGTCCGGCCACATCGCCAAGAATGCGGACGGCTCGGTGAATGCCGGCCTGCTGGGCAGGGAAAAGACGACGGAACAGGGCAAGGCCGCGGCGCGCGCCGTGGCCGTCGACCTGATGGGCACGCTGCAGGCGGCCGTCGGCGGCGACCTGGGCCGCGTGAAGCGCATCGTCAAGGTGATGAGCCTCGTCGCGTCGACGCCGGACTACACCGAACAACACCTCGTCACGAACGGCTGCTCGGAACTGCTGGGCCAGGTATTCGGGGACGCGGGCGTGCACGCGCGCTCGGCGTTCGGCGTGGCATCGCTGCCCCTGGGCGCCTGCGTCGAGATCGAGTTGATTGCCGAAGTCGCGTAAACAAGCTTTATTATTGTTGTTTGTTAGCGTCCCGGGGCATCGCAAAACCGTCGCGAGCGGCAGCAGTTCCGGTCGAGAAGCGCAGCCGTACTGGCGTACGGCGAGCATCGCAGACCGGAAATGCAACGCGCAGCAGGTTTGGCGAGCCCCCACCGTAACGGAGCATGCCCAACAGGCGTGCTCCTCTTGAGAGAGCAGCCTATCCGGCGTGCCTTATAATGGCCGACGCACCATCGTGGCCCTTCCTGTGAGACCAGTATGAAAATCGAAAATCCCAATCCCATCCAGTGGCAGTTCTCGGAGCGCGCACAGCAGCTGCAAAGCTCGGCGATCCGCGAGATCCTGAAGATCACCCAGCGTCCGGAAATCATTTCCTTCGCCGGCGGCCTGCCCTCGCCCGCCACGTTCCCCGTCGAACGCATGAAGGCGGCCTACGACAAGGTACTGTCGGAGAACGGCAAGCAGGCGCTGCAGTACGGTCCGACGGACGGCTACGCGCCGCTGCGCGAATGGGTGGCGGACTACCTGTCCACGGAAGGCTCGACCATCGTGCCGGAGCAGATCCTGATGGTGTCCGGCTCGCAGCAGGCCCTCGACCTGCTCGGCAAGGTGCTGATCGACGAAGGCAGCCGCGTGCTGGTGGAAACCCCCAGCTACCTCGGCGCGCTGCAGGCCTTCTCGGTCTACCGTCCGGAATTCCAGTCGGTCGAGACGGACGACCATGGCCTGGTGCCGTCGTCGATCGAACCGCTGGCCAAGGGCGCGCGCCTGCTGTACTCGCTGCCGAACTTCCAGAACCCGACGGGCCGCTCGCTGTCCATCGAACGCCGCCGCGAGCTGGTCGAGACCTGCGCCCGCCTCGGCCTGCCGCTGATCGAGGACGATCCGTACGGCGCGCTGTCGTACAAGGGCGAGCCGATGCCGCGCATGCTGTCGATGAATCCGGACGGCGTGATCTACATGGGGTCGTTCTCGAAAGTGCTGACGCCGGGCATCCGCCTGGGCTATGTCGTCGCCCCGCTGCCGCTCGTGCGCCGCCTGGAGCTGGCCAAGCAGGCCGCCGACCTGCACACCGCCACGCTGACCCAGATGGTCGTGCACGAAGTCGTCAAGGACGGCTTCCTGAACGAACACATCCCGACCATCCGCAACTTGTACGCGAACCAGTGCCAGGCCATGCTGGACGCGATGGCCGGAGAGTTCCCGGAAGGCGTCACGTGGACCCGTCCGGAAGGCGGCATGTTCATCTGGGTCACGCTGCCGAAGCACATCGACGCGATGAAACTGCTCGACCAGGCGATCGCCGCCCGCGTCGCGTTCGTCCCGGGTGCGCCGTTCTACGCCAACGAGCCGGTCACGAACACGCTGCGCCTGTCGTTCGTGACGGTGCCGCCGGAACGCATCCGCGAAGGCATCGCCACCCTCGGCAAGCTGATCAAGGACCAGATGTAACAGCGGTCCGGGTGCGGCGGCAGTCGTTGCCGCCGCACCCAAACAATTGTTGAACAAGCCAAACACTTGCCAGTTGCGCAAAAGTTACAGGTTTTTCCATCAGTAAAAGAAGTTATTGCCCCAGGTCAGTGTGCGGGGTGTATGATTTTGCACGCAATCTAAACGTGCAGTCCCCGCCAAGCACCGAATGACCAACCCTGCGACCGTGCCGCTTGCCGACCCGCGCAAGCCCGCCATCCTCATCGTCGACGACGCGCCCGACAACCTCGGCGTGCTGCGTTCGATGATGCTGCGTCAAGGCTACCAGACCTTCGTGGCCACCTCCGGCGACCGTGCGCTGGACATCGCCCAGCGCGTCAAGCCCGACCTGATCCTGCTCGACGTCGTCATGCCCGGCATCGACGGCCTGGAGACGTGCCGCCGCCTCAAGGCGCATCCGGCCACGACGCGCATTCCCGTGATCTTCATGAGCGCGCGCGGCGCCACGGAAGACATCGTCGCCGGCTTCGACACCGGCGCCGCCGACTACATCCCCAAGCCGCTGCGCCTGGAAGAAGTCTGCGCGCGCGTGCGTGCCCAGCTGCGCCTGCGCACCAGCACGGACACGCAGTCGGAACAGGCCGACCGCCTGCGCATGATCGTCAACAGCATGGACCAGGGCCTCCTGATCGTCGAGCGCTGCGGCCGCGTGCAGTACGCCAACCCGGCCTGCGACCGCTACCTGGGTTATGCGCCGGAGGAACTGGTCGGGCGCTCGCTGAAGGAGCTGCTGGATTGCAAGGAGCCCGGCTGCTGCGAAGGCCTCGATGCGATGGCGTACGGCACGCGCGAGGTGAAGATCCGCCACCGCGACGGCGGCATGCGCGCGATGGACCTGACGATGACGCCGATGCACGCCGCGGACGGCCTGTTCGTCGCGCTGCTGCACGACATCACCCACCACAAGCAATCCGAGGACGCGCTGCAGCGCGCCGCGATGCTCGACCCGCTGACCCAGATCGCCAACCGCCGCCACTTCGACGCCTTCCTCGACAATGAATGGCAGCGTGCGATCCGCAACGCCCAGCCGCTGTCGCTGGTCGTGCTCGACGTCGACCACTTCAAGCTGTACAACGACACGCTGGGCCACGCGGCGGGCGACGTCTGCCTGCAAAAAGTCGCCGCGACGCTGCGCGACCACGCCGCGCGCCCGACCGACCTCGCGGCCCGCTACGGCGGCGAGGAATTCGTGCTGCTGTTCGCCGAAACCCCGGCGGACAACGCGGCGCGCATCGCGGAGATGATCCGCGCCGCCGTCGAAGCCCTGCACGTGCCGAATCCGCGCTCGACGACGTCGACCTGGCTCACGGTGTCCGTCGGCGTGGCGACGATCGTGCCGACGCAGCTGGACGAGATCGAGAACCTGTTCGTGTGCGCGGACCGTGCCATGTACGCGGCCAAGGCCGGGGGCCGCAACCGGGTCGAGGCGACCATCGTCGGCGCGGCGTGGGACGCGGTGCAGGACGCGGCGTTGTATTGAGCGGAGCACCTACGTATCAGAAGCCCGCAACTTGATTACGTCGTCCCCGCGCAGGCGGGGACCCAATTTCGTTAGCGCTCTCGTGACGCGTGCAAACTTAGGTTCCCGCCTGCGCGGGAACGACGGTTAGCGTTTCGGATACCCCGTGATCTCCGCGATCTCCCGGTACAACGGCTTCAGCTGCCGGTACATCTTCAAATAAACCCGCCGGTACAGCCGTTCGTACACGTCGCGGTGCGCCGGCACCGGTTCGAACACCCGCCCCACCCGCGTCATCGCGACCAGCGCCGCCGCGAAATCGCGGTGCAGGCCGAGGCCCACGGCCGCGTCGATGGCGGCGCCCAGGCCCGACGTCTCGTACACGTGCGGCCGCGCCGTCGGCAGGCCGAAGATGTCGGCCGTCAGCTGCATCGCGCAGTCGCTTTGCGAGCCGCCGCCCGACACGCGCAGTTCCGTGATCGCCACGCCGCTGCGCTGCTCGATGCGCTCCTTCCCTTCGCGCAGCGCATACGCCAGCCCTTCCAGGATCGCGCGGTACACGTGTGCGCGCGTGTGCACGTCGCCGAAGCCGACGATGGCGCCCTTCGCCTCGCGGCCCGGTACGCGGATGCCGGGCGTCCAGTACGGCTGCAGCATCAGGCCCATCGATCCCGGCGGCACGGAGCTGGCCAGCTGGTCGAACAGCTGTTCGGGCGCCACGTCTTCCGCCAGCGCGCGGGCAAGTTCGCGGTGGCCGAACTGCTCCTTGAACCAGTTGACCATCCAGTAGCCGCGGAAGACCTGCACCTCGCTGCTGTACGCGCCCGGGATCGCGGCCGGATACGGCGGCAGGAACGGCGTCACCTCGACGTAGCGCGTGCCGGTCGTGTTGATGGTGGCCGTCGTGCCGTAGCTGAGGCACCCGACGTGCGGCTCGCGGCAGCCGGCGCCGATCACTTCGCACGCCTTGTCGGCCGCGGCGGCCAGCAGCGGCGTGCCGGCCGGGATGCCGGTGGCGTCGGCCGCAGCGCGCCCGATTTCGCCGAGACGGTCGCCCGGCGCCACGAGCTCCGGCAGCATGCGCGGTTCGACGGCCAGCGCCTGCCACTTCCAGTCGCGCTGTCCGGCCCAGCGGCGGCGCTTGTAATCGAACGGCAGATACGCGACCTGCGAGCCGGACGAATCCGCGAAGCGTCCGCACAACCGCCAGTTCAGGTAGCCGGACAGCAGCAGGAATTTATCGGTCGCGGCCCACACGTCGGGTTCGTGCGCGCGGATCCAGTTGATCTCGGCCTCGCCGCGAAAATAATCGATCGTGCCGTCGACGCGCGCCAGCTTGAACGCGGCGCGCCACCACCACGCCAGCGGCGGCACCGTGTCCGTGTGGCGCTGGTCGAGCCACGTGATCGCGGGCCGCAGCGCCCGGCCGGCGCGATCGAGGTTGATGACGGTGCCGCGCTGCGTCGTCACGGCGACGCCGGCGATGGACTCGCGGCGCACGCCGGGCTGCGTCCACAGGCCTTGGCACGCGCGGCACAGCGATCGCCAGTAGTCCTCGGGATCGTGCTCGGCCCAGCCGGGCTGCGTGGAGAAATACGGGTCCAGCATCACCTGCGATTTGGCGACGATGTTCCCGGCGAGGTCGAACAGGATCGCGCGCACGCTCTGGGTGCCGTTGTCGATGGCGAGGATGGTCGTGTCAGTCTTCATGCGGCACGCCATGGTGAAGGGTCCAGTGCGCGCGGTACGCCGCTTCTTCCTGGGCCCAGCGCGCATCGCCCCAGCCGAGTTCCGGCCGGCAGATGGCGCGGATGCGCGCCATGTGCGCGGCGCCGCCGTCGCGCAGCAACAGGCCGAGACGGGTGCGGCGCAGCAGCAGGTCGTCCAGGTGCTGCACGGCTTCGCAGCGCGCGGCCCAGCGCAACTCGGCCCACGCCGTGTCCGTGCCGGGGATCCGTTCCAGTTCGCCCGGCCGCGCCGCGTCCAGCAGGGCGGCGGCGCGGGCGCCGTGGCGGCCGTGCAGGCGGCGCAGCAGGCTCGCGTCGACGTGCGGCGCCTGCGGCGGCGCGACGGACGCGAACACGGCGCGGGCATCGAGCGGATCGCGCCAGCCCGGCAGCTGCGCCTTCGCCACGCGCAGCGCGTCGAGGGCGATGGCGCGGAACGTCGTCAGCTTGCCGCCGGCGATGGCGACGAGGCCGTCCGCGCTCCACACGACGTGCTCGCGCCCTTCCTGCGACGGCGCCCCGCCCTCCTTGCCCGCGATGACGGGGCGCACGCCCGCGTAGGTCGATACGATGTCCCGGGCGGTGATGTGCAGATGGGGGAACTGCGCCCGCAGCGCCGCCATCAGGTAATCGACTTCCGCGCGCGTGATGCGGGCCTCGCGCTCCATGCTCTCGTCGTGGTCGAGGTCCGTCGTGCCGACCAGCGTCGCGCCCTCCCACGGAAAGGCGAACACGGGCCGGCCGTCGTGCGGATGCATCAGGCTCACGGCGCGCGCCAGCGGCAGGCGCCACGCGGGCAGGACCAGGTGGCTGCCGCGCAGCGGGCGCAGGCGCGGGCCCAGGCCCGCATTGTCTCCATGCAGGGCCCCCGACCACGCCCCTGTCGCATCGATGACGACCTGCGCGCGCACGGTGTATTCCATACCGTCGACGGCGCAGGCAAGCCGCGCGCCGGCCACCCTGCCGCCGTCGCGTACCAGTTCGCGCGCGCCGAGATGGTTGACGGCCGCCGCGCCGTGGTCGAGCGCCTCGCGCAGCACGCGCAGCACGAGCCGGGCGTCGTCCGTGCGGGCGTCCGTGTAGACGATGCCGCCCGCGAGACCGTCCCGCTTCACGTTCGGCGCCGCCAGCAGGAAGTCGTCGGCAGCCAGCCAGTGGCGCTCGCGTCGTCCCGCCATCACGTCGTAGATCGCGAGGCCCGCCAGGAAGCTGCGCTTGCCACGCGCGCCATCGTACTGCGCGAACGCGAAGCCTTGCGGCTCGACGAGACCCGGCGCGCAGCGCAGCAGCATTTCGCGCTCGCGCACCGATTCCGCCGTGAGGCGCACGTGGCCATCCTTCAGGTAGCGCAGGCCGCCGTGCACGAGTTTCGACGAGCGGCTCGACGTGCCCCACGCGAAATCGTGGCGCTCGACCAGCAGCGCCTTCAGCCCGCGCCGCGCGCTTTCGAGCAGCACGCCGGCGCCGCTGATGCCGCCGCCGATCACGAGCACGTCCCAGTCGCGCGCCAGCACGTCGGCCAGGCCCGCGCGCCCGCCCCGCCGCCACAGCGCGGAGAATGCGTCGCTCATGGCGTCACCAGCTTGCCCGGGTTCATGCGGCCGTCCGGGTCGAAATGCGTGAACAGCGTGCGCAGCGCGGCCATGCCCAACTCTCCCTTTTCGTGCGCCAGCCACGGCGCGTGGTCGCGGCCCACGCCGTGCTGGTGGCTGATCGTGCCGCCGCTGGCGACGATGGCCTCCGACACGGCCGTCTTGAGCAGGCGCCAGCGCGCCAGGTCGGCGTCGTAGTCGCCGGCGAGGCGCCAGATGAACGTCGAGTAGACGCTGGCACCTTGCGGGTACAGGTGCGACAGGTGGGTGTAGGCGTGCGCGCGTTCGCCGTCGCGCGCGAGGGCGTCGTGGGCGGCGCGTTCGATGGCGCGCAGCGCGGGCGTGACGCGGGGCCAGTCGAGCGCCGTCTCCACCGTGTCGATCGCGTAGCCGTGCGTCCACGCGCTGTTGCGCAGGTAGACGTTGCGGAAGCGGTTGCGCTTCCACCGCTCGCCCAGGCCGCGGCCCGCGTGCACGCCGCCGTCGCGTCGCGCCAGCGCCAGCGCGGCTTTCAACGCGGCGCGCGCCTGGGCGCGTTCGCCGCTGGCGCCCACGAGCAGCATGCATTTGTCGGCGCCCGCGCCGCGCAGCTTCAGCCACGTTTCCAGCAGCGCGACCTGGCGGCCGTGCCCCGCCAGCGTGAGCATGGTCGCCGTCTCCACCGCGTTCGACAGGCGCAGCATCGAGAGCCCGAGGCGGGCCTGCACGATGGTCCGCACGGCCCGCTCGGCGGCGCTCCAGTCGGGGAAGAACACGGCGTGGAACGCTTCGAACGGCGGCACGGGACTGATGCGCACGGCCGCTTCCGTCAGGATGCCGAGCCGCCCTTCCGACCCGAGCACCAGTTCGCGCAGGTCGGGCCCGGCGGCCGACGCGGGAAAGGTCGGGATGACGAGCGGACCGGCCGGCGTCTCCACGCGGCCGCCGGCGAACAACTGCTCGATGCGGCCGTAGCGCAGCGATTGCTGGCCGGACGAGCGCGTGACGACCCAGCCGCCCAGCGTGGAATAATCGAACGATTGCGGGAAGTGGCCCAGCGTGTAGCCGTGCGCGCGCAACTGCGCTTCCAGGTCCGGGCCGGCCACGCCGGCCTCGAACACGGCCAGTTGCGCGTCGCGGTCGATGGAGACGAGGGCCCGCATGCGCGCCATGTCGACGCACAGCGTCGGCCGCGCGCCGACGGCGTCCAGGTGGCCCGCGACGCTCGTGCCGCCGCCGTATGGCACGACGGCCGCATCGACCGCCTGGGCCCAGCGCAGCAGGTCGCGCACGTCGTCCGCGCTTTCGGGATAGGCGACGGCATCCGGCGCCGCATCGATGCGGCCGTAGCGCAGGCGCAGCCAGTCGTGCAGGCTCTGGCCCGCCGCATGCGTCAGGCGCGCCTGCGGACTCGCGTCGGCGAGGCGGTGCGGCGGCAGGCGGCCGGGCGGCAGCAGCACGCACGACGCGTCGAATGCCGCGTCGCGCGGGGGCGCGCCGGCGCCGATGCGCGCGCGCAGGAACGCCAGCGCGGGCTCGCCCAGCGCCACGTCGATCGTATCGTCTCCCCAACCATTCCAGCGTCGCATCGTGCCGTTCTCCCCGTCGTGTTATGAAGTTATACTCGTTCGCGGCCACTTTAAGAAAAACGACGACCCGAGTATTGCGGATTCATGCCAAGCGCTTGTTCGAACATGCCAGCCTCGCCGCCGCGCGTCACCGCGGCCTATCTGCAGCCGCTGCTGGAGACGGCCGCCGCACACGGCATCGACCCGGCCGCGCTGGCGCTGGCGGCCGGTCTCGCGCCGGCGCTGCCCGACCCGCTGCCGGACGCGCTGGCGGCACGCGACTACATCGCCCTGCTGGACGCGGGCAGCCGTCTCGCGGGCGATCCGCATTTCGGCCTGCACGTGGGCGAGCGCGTGCGGCCCGGCACGTACAGCGTCTACGGCCTCGTGCTGCTGGCCTGCCGCGACATCGGCCAGGCGCTGGAACAGACGCAGCGCTACGAACAGCTGGCGCACGACCTCGGACGCTCGCGCCTCGCACCCGAAGGCAGCCTCGCCCGCTACACGTGGGTCAGCCATTTTCCGGATGCGAGCCGCCACCTGGCGGAAAGCGTGTTCGCCGGCATCCGCACGTTCGGCTGCTGGCTCGCGGGCCGGCCGCTGGCGCCGCGCGCCCTCGCCTTCGCGCATGCGCGCCCGCTCGACGCCGACCCGGCCGAATACGCGCGCGTGCTGGGCATGGTGCCGGACTTCGGCGCGCCCGCGCACGCCGTCGACTTCGATGCATCGCTCCTCGCGCTGCCGCTGCCCGCCGCGGACACGGGCATGTACCCGATGCTGCAGCAGCACGCCGAACGGATGCTGCGCGAACGGGCGCAGGCGCCGGATGACATCGTCGCGCAGGTCCACGCGGCCATCGTGCGCAGCCTCGCCACGGAGCCCGTGCGGCTGGCCGGCATCGCCGCCGCGCTCGACCTGTCGCCGCGCACCCTGCAGCGCAAGCTGGCCGACGCCGGCGCGACGTTCCAGCAGGTGCAGGGCGCGGCCCGCTACGCGCTGGCGATGGACTACCTGCGCCAGGACGGGCTCTCGCTCGTCGACATCGCCTTCCTGCTCGGCTTCCAGGAACAGAGCGCGTTCACGCACGCGTTCCGCGAGTGGTCGGGCATGAATCCCGGCGCCTGGCGCGAGCGCGCGCTAGCCGCGCCATGACGGCCATCCGCTCCGGATGTTCGCGTTAACATCTCATGTTAGACTTTGAAATAACGTCAACATGACGTTGCAACGCGCCTGCCATCGGGGACAGCCGGCAGGTTCAACAACACGAACAGGAAGAATAAAAAATGTGGAAGTCCTTATTCATGGCGGGGGCGTCCGTGTGGGCGCTGTCGGCCCATGCGGCCACGCTGTCGATGCAGCGCGTGGGCACGGGCATGCAGGTGCGCACCGACACGGGCGTGCTGACGATCGAGCCGGTGGCGCCGCGCGTGGTCCACGTGCGCTTCGGCCCGGCGGGCTTCGCCGGTAATTACAACCCGGCCGTGATCGCGCAGCCCCAAAAGATCGCATTCAGGATCGGCGAGGCCGCCGACGCGTACACGCTGTCGACGGACGCCCTGCGCGTGCGCGTGGCGCGCCCCGGCGGCGCGATCACCTTCCAGACGGCCGACGGCAAGGACATCCTGCAGGAAGGTGGCCGCGACGTCGGCCACGGCGTCACGCAGCGCTTCAACACCGAGACGATCGTGTACGGCCTGGGCCAGCACCAGAACGGCCTGCTCGACTACAGCGGCACCATCACGCGCCTGCAGCAGGCCAACCGCGACGTGGCCGTGCCGATGCTCGTCTCGCCCAAGGGCTTCGGCATCCTGTGGAACAACGCGGCCGTCACGGACGTCGAAGCCGGCCTGGCCTCGGGTCCGGCGCTCCTGATCCGTTCGGAAGCGGGCGGCGGCGTCGATTACCACTTCATGTACGGTCCGGAACTCGACGACGTGATCAAGGGCTACCGCGGGCTGACGGGCACGGCGCCCATGATGGCGCGCTGGACCTGGGGCCTGTGGCAGTCGAAGGAACACTACGCGACGCAGGACGAGCTGCTCGGCATCGCGGCGCGCTACCGGCAGATGAAGGTGCCGCTCGATGCCGTCATCCAGGACTGGCAGTACTGGACGCCCGGCCAATGGGGCAGCCACCAGTTCGACAAGGCGCGCTACCCCGATCCGGCCGGCATGGTCAAGAAGCTGCATGACGAGAACGTCCACGCCATCGTCTCCGTGTGGGCGCGCCTCGACCCGGGCACGGACAACACGCGCGCGCTGGACGCCATCGGCGGCCTGTATCCGGCCACGTACCCGAACGTCTACCCGGCCGGCACGGGCCGCTGGTACGACGCGTACAACCCGCGCGCCCGCGACCTGTACTGGCGCCAGGTCATGCGCAACCTCGGCACGCTCGGCTTCGACGGCTGGTGGCTGGACGCGTCGGAAGCGGAACTGGGCGGCGCCTGGGGCCAGATGCGCGAGGTGAAGACCGCCGCCGGCCCGGGCAGCGTCGTGTACAACGCCTATCCGCTGCTCCACACGACGGCCGTGCATGACGGGATGGTGCGCGACCAACCCGAAAAACGCGCGTTCATCCTCACCCGCTCCGCCTACGCGGGCCAGCAGCGCAACGCGGCCATCACGTGGTCGGGCGACACGCAGGGCAACTGGGACACGTTCCGCCGCCAGGTGCCGGCCGCGCTGAACTTCACGCTCTCCGGCATCCCGTACTGGTCGGCGGACATCGGCGGCTTCTTCGGCGGCAAACCGACGGATCCGGCGTACGCGGAACTGTTCACGCGCTGGTTCCAGTTCGGCGTCTTCAATCCGATGTTCCGCGTGCACGGCACCGGCGACGGCAAGGAGATCTGGGCTTTCGACGCCGCCACGCAGAAGGTCCTGCGCGATTACATCGACCTGCGCTACCGGCTGCTCCCGTACATCTATTCGGCCTCGTGGGACGTCACGCACGACGACGGCACGATGATGCGCGCCCTCGCCTTCGACTTCCGCGCCGACGCACACGCGCTCGAGATCCCCGACGAATACATGTTCGGCAAGGCCCTCCTGGTGGCGCCCGTCGTGCAGGCGCAGGCGCGGGCGCGCGAGGTCTACCTGCCGGGCAAGGACGCGTGGTTCGACTTCTGGACCGGCGCGCGCCTCGACGCGGGCCAGGTGGTGACGGCGAAGGCCGACATCGCGACGATCCCCGTCTACGTCCGCGCCGGCAGCATCCTGCCGCTGGGTCCCGTCAAGCAGTTCGCGGACGAGAAGTCGGACGCGCCCATCGATCTCGTCGTCTATCCGGGCAAGGATGGTGCGTATGCGCTGTACGACGACGGCGGCGACGGCTACGCCTATCAAAAAGGCGCGCATGCACTCATACGGATGACGTGGCACGACGGCGCGCGACGCCTCGACATCGCGCCGCGCGAGGGCCGCTACGACGGCATGCCGGCCCGCCAGGCCTTCGCCGTGCGCTGCGGCGCGACGGCGGGCGACGTCCAGCCGATCGTCTACGACGGCAAGGCCGCTTCCGTGACGTTGCCGCACTGCGGCGGCTGAACGGGGTCAGCGCCGGCGCGCGCGCAGGTCGTCCAGCGCCGGCACGATGGCGAGGCCGCACAGCAGCAGCGCCAGCGGCACCGTGGCCGCGTAGCCGAGCACCTTGAACCCGAGCGCGCCGCCCACGCCGCCGAAGAAGAAGCTGCCCAGCAGGCCGCACAGCACGGCCAGGCGCCCGCGGTTCGCCGCCACGTGCGGGCGCGCGGTCTCGTCGGCATTCCAGTACAGGAGCTTGCCGAGTTCGATGCCGATGTCGGTGACGATGCCCGTCATGTGCGTCGTGCGGATCTCGGCGTGCGACAGCTTCGTCACCAGCGCGTTCTGCAGGCCCATCGTGAAGCACAGCAGCATCACGGTGGCCGGCACGAACAGGCCGCGGACGCTGGACAGGCGCGCGCCCAGCACGCCGAACGCCAGCAGCAGCACGGCCTCGAACATCAGCGGCAGCGCGTATTCGCTGGTCAACTTGCGGCGGCGGCCGTAGTTGACGAGCAGCGCCGTGCTCGCGGCGCCCAGCAGGAACGAGACGATGGCGCCGAGCGCATCCAGCACGAGATCGCCGGCGCCGAGCGCGAGACTGTCGGCCGCCGACGACACGACGCCGGTCATGTGCGACGTGTACTTGTGCACGGCCAGGAAGCCGCCGGCATTCATGGCCCCGGCCACGCTGGCCAGCGCGAAGCCGAGGTGGCGATTGGCGCGCGCGCTGCGTGCCTGGGCGGTCAGGGTACGGACGTAGTCGACGGAGCGCTGCATGATCGTTGGGTGGGGTAAGGATTCCTGTCTTCAATACTAACGCAGGCTAAGACGCCCGGAAAGGTCGCCGTGGCACCGGATCTGGCTATAATTGCCCTTCTCCATACCGAATCCGCCAAGAAAACACATCGCCGTGAATCCACATCTCGACCGCCTGCACCCTTATCCGTTCGAAAAGCTGCGCCAGTTGTTCGCCGGCGTCACGCCGAATCCGGCCTACAACCCCATCAGCCTGGGCATCGGCGAACCGAAGCACCCGACGCCCGCCTTCATCCAGAAGGCCCTGACGGCGGCGATGGCCGGCCTGGCCACGTATCCGACCACGCACGGCGGCGAGCCGCTGCGCGCCGCGATCGCCGGCTGGCTGGAGCGCCGCTACGCGATCCCGGCGCTGGACCCGGTCACGATGGTGCTGCCGGTGAACGGCTCGCGCGAGGCGCTGTTCGCGATCGCGCACAGCGTGGTCGACGCGTCGAAGCCGGGCGCGCTCGTCGTCAGCCCGAACCCGTTCTACCAGATCTACGAAGGCGCCGCCTACCTGGCGGGCGCCGAGCCCTATTTCGTGAATTCCCAGCCGGCCCGCAACTTCGCCTGCGATTACGCCAGCGTGCCGGACGACGTGTGGCGGCGCGTGCAGCTGCTGTACCTGTGCTCCCCCGGCAATCCGACCGGCGCCGTGCTGTCGCTGGACGACTGGCGCGACCTGTTCGCGCTGTCCGACCGCCACGGCTTCGTGATCGCGGCCGACGAGTGCTATTCCGAGATCTATGTCGGCGCCACGCCGCCGCTGGGCGCGCTGGAAGCGGCGCACCAGCTGGGACGGAGCGGCGGCGCGCGGCCGTACGCCAACCTGATCGTGTTCTCGAGCCTGTCGAAACGCTCGAACGTGCCGGGCATGCGCTCGGGCTTCGTCGCGGGCGATCCGGAACTGATGAAGAAATTCCTGCTGTACCGCACCTACTGCGGCGGCGCGATGTCGCCGCCGGTGCAGGCCGCGTCCTGCGCAGCGTGGAACGACGAGCACCACGTGCAGGAAAACCGCAACCTGTACAAGGAAAAGTTCCACCTCATCACCCCGCTGCTGAAACAGGTGATGGACGTGGAGCTCCCGGACGCCGGCTTCTACCTGTGGGCCGACGTGCGCCGCACGGGCCTGTCGGACACGGAGTTCGCACGCGGCCTGTACGCCGAATATAATGTGACGGTTTTGCCCGGCAGTTATCTCGCGCGCGACGCGCACGGCAGCAATCCGGGACGCAACCGCATCCGCATGGCGCTCGTCGCCGAAGTGGACGAAGGACTGGAAGCGGCGAACCGCATCGTCCAGTTCTGCAAAGACCTCAAGGCTTCGTCCTGACCCAGACACCAACCCAACGATAGACCATCATGACCCAACAACTCCAGACCATCATCGACACCGCGTGGGAACAGCGCGCGGACATCAGCCCGGCCGGCGCCAGCGCGGAAGTGCGCGACGCCGTCGCCCACGTCCTGGCCGGCCTTGACGACGGCAGCCTGCGCGTCGCCCAGAAAGACAGCGGCAGCTGGGTCGTGAACCAGTGGATCAAGAAGGCCGTCCTGCTGTCGTTCCGCCTCGAGAACAACGTGCCCGTCGAGGGCGGCGGCATGCAGTTCTACGACAAGGTCCCGACCAAATTCGCCAACTACACGGCCGACGATTTCGCCAAGGGCGGTTTCCGCGTCGTGCCGCCGGCCGTCGCGCGCCGCGGCTCGTTCATCGGCAAGAACGTCGTCCTGATGCCGTCGTACGTGAACATCGGCGCCTACGTCGATGAAGGCGCGATGGTCGACACCTGGGCCACCGTCGGCTCCTGCGCCCAGATCGGCAAGAACGTCCACCTGTCGGGCGGCGTCGGCATCGGCGGCGTGCTGGAACCGATGCAGGCCAACCCGACCATCATCGAAGACAACTGCTTCGTCGGCGCCCGCTCGGAAATCGTGGAAGGCGTGATCGTCGAAGAGAACTCGGTGATCTCGATGGGCGTGTACATCGGCCAGTCGACCAAGATCTACAACCGCGAGACCGGCGAAGTGACGTACGGCCGCATCCCGGCCGGTTCCGTCGTCGTGTCGGGCAGCCTGCCGTCCGCCGACGGCAAGTACAGCCTGTATTGCGCGGTGATCGTCAAGCAGGTCGATGCCAAGACCCGTGCGAAGACCGGCATCAACGAGCTGCTGCGCGGGATCTGATCGCGCGCCAACTTCAAGACCGTCGTTCCCGCGCAGGCGGGAACCTGAGTTTTTCGCGACACCCAAGTGTACTTGGGTTCCGGCCTTCGCCGGAACGACGTAAGGGGCACACCGCGACGCAAGCCAGCTTCAAGACCGTCGTTCCCGCGCAGGCGGGAACCTGAGTTTTTCGCGACACGCAAGCGTACTTGGGTTCCGGCCTTCGCCGGAACGACGTAAGGGGCACACCGCGACGCAAGCCAGCTTCAAGACCGTCGTTCCCGCGCAGGCGGGAACCTAAGTTTTCGCGACACCCAAGCGTACTTGGGTTCCGGCCTTCGCCGGAACGACGTAGGGGCACACC
>Ga0209148_1000363_pt1 | contig 57220 bp, 47 predicted proteins | sample AraplaCol_mMF_r2_2_FD_184288 | JGI IMG/M metagenome (GOLD analysis project Ga0209148, IMG submission 184288) | Arabidopsis root microbial communities from North Carolina, USA - plate scrape CL_Col_mMF_r2 (SPAdes) (version 2) | ecosystem: Host-associated > Plants > Roots > Endosphere | place...
CGAATACGTCCGTCAGTTGGGCCTGCAGGCCCAACTGACGGACCAACAGAACGCCGAAGACTAACATTGCCTTTGGCACTGAAAACCGGGACCGTTCAAAAGGGGACTTTGCTAGACGCTCATTGGCCTTATTGAAGGGGGCAGGTCAGCCCGACATAGTTCTCACTACGTGGCTACAATTCGCTTCATTTTGTCACACAACGTGGTCGCAACTCACGAGGCGTGCATCCAAATCGTGCTCGGAACGCTCTACTGAAATGAGCCGCATCGTTGAAGCCCCAGGAAAAGGCAATCTCGCTGATGCTGCGGCCGGCCAGCCCCGGGTCGCCGATATCCCGGTAGGCGGCGTCAAGACGCTGTGCCCAAATCCAATCACTCAGTGAGCATGCCTCGCTGCCCCACGTCCGATGCAAGGTGCTAGCCGACATTTTCAGTTCCGCCGCAATTGACGAAATTGTGAGGCCAGGCTCTCGAAGCCGGTCGCGCACACGCGCCTTGATCCGCTCTAAGTGAAAAAGGCGGAGTTGCGATACGGAGGTCTGCTTAGCGGCGGGAAGCGTTGCCAATCCCGCAATTAGTATTTGTCTGACACTATCGGCGATCGCACTTGCCGATTCGGGAGCCAACGTATCGATGTCGCTGTCTAGCGTACGAATCATGTTTAACATCAGATGTCCGGCACCGCGCTCGCCATTCACTGTGTTAGCAGTTAAATGTTCTGTGCATGGATATTCTGTTCTCAACATCCCCCCCGGCAGCATGAGCACGTACTGCTGGAAATCGCCATCGAAAGCCAAGGTATACGGACGAGTGCTGTCATAAATTGCGAAATCACCCGGCTTTAAGAGGGCCTCTCGCCCATCCTGTACCACGGCGCCGAACCCACAAGTTTGAATGCTTACTAGGAAATAGTCCTCGGTTGCCTGGGCAATCTTCGCGGGTGTTCGATGAACCCGCTGTGGACTTGACGTGACTTTTGTCAGACAAAGGGTGGCCAAATCAGCGATAGCGATACTGCCCTCGATGGCGTTTTGTCCTCCCGAAGTCTCGCACTCGAGTTGTACGTAAGCATCGCAGACGATATCGGACCAATACGCTCGGCGGAGGCAGGGATCAACTTGGGTGGTGGAGAGTACGCGGAACATATCTATACCTGCGGAAGCGGGAGCAGTAGCGAACAAATCGGGTTAACCCGGGATGACGAATTCAGTCAAGAGAAGCGAGACACACAGTCAAGCTGGAGGAAATTCGTCTTTCTACGATGAGGCCTCACAACATGTTACTGAGGCTTCAAAATGAGCGTAACGCATCCAAAATTCCGCGTCGCGGCTGTGCAAGCGGCACCGGTGTTCCTTGATCTTGACGCTTCTATCGATAAGGCAATCCTCCTGATAGACGCGGCGGCGTCGAACGGTGCAAAGCTGATCGCCTTCGGAGAAGCCTGGCTGCCTGGGTACCCCTGGTTCATCTGGCTCGATTCCCCGGCTTGGGGGATGCAGTTCATTCAGCGTTATCACGACAACTCTCTCGTATACGGTTCTCCGCAGGCGGATCGAATTGCCCAGGCGGCAAAAAAGCACTCAATCACCGTGGTGATGGGGCACAGTGAGAAGCAAGCGGGCAGCCTCTATCTCGGCCAGTGGATTATCGATGGCGATGGTAAGACAGTTGCTCAGCGCCGAAAACTCAAGCCGACTCATGTCGAACGTACAGTGTTCGGGGAGGGGGACGGCACAGATCTGATGGTGTGGCAAACTCCGCTGGGACGCATCGGTGCTTTGTGCTGCTGGGAACACCTCCAGCCGTTGTCGAAGTATGCGATGTATGCGCAAGATGAGCAATTGCACATTGCGGCATGGCCGAGCTTCTCGGCCTACCGTGGAATAGCCAATGCGTTGCAGGCCGATGTGAACTTGGCGGCGTCACAAGTTTATGCGGTTGAAGGTCAATGCTTCGTTATTGCGCCGAGTTCTCTCGTCAGTAAAGAAATGGCTGACAACCTGTGTGGGGACGATCCGGTGAAGCGTCACTTGCTCCAACAAGGGGGGGGATTTACGTCGATCTTCGGTCCGGACGGCAAGCTGTTGCATGAACGACTGCCTGAAAACGAGGAGGGCATTGTTTATGCCGAGATCGATCTGGGCCTGATTTCTTTGGCTAAGGCTGCCGCTGATCCGGCCGGCCACTATGCGCGTCCGGACGTAACGCGGCTGCTCTTGGACCGGACGCCAGGACGTCGCGTCGTTTATACGCAGCGCGTGTTTCCGGAGGCTCCGGTGCCTGAGGGGGGCGATCAGCAGGAGCAAATTTCCGAAGTTGCTAAACCAGGTTGTGCGGCCGAATAAACGTCGGCGATATGCCTTGTCTCGCAACTCAACACCTTGGACTGAAGATCACTCGCATGAAAGTTAATCAAAAATATTATTCCATCGCACTGACAATGCTGATGCTCGGTATGTCGCCGCTCGCCCATGCACAGCATGGGCACGATAGTGCGAGTGCAGAACATCTCGGGAAGGTGCATTTCGAAGTCGTGTGTAACGCGGACGCGCAGAACGACTTCAACATTGCGATGGCTTACTACTACTCCTTCGACTGGAGCAAGATCAATTCGACCGTGGATCGAGTTCTGAAGGACGACCCACACTGTGGAATGGCACATTGGGTGGAAGCATTGGCTGCCCTTAACAATCCGTTTGGCTGGCCGAGCAGCCTCCCCGCATCAGCCATTACCGACGGGACGGCATCGCTTGACGCCGCGCGACAGGCGGGGCTTAAATCGCAGCGCGAGAACGACTATGTTGATGCGCTAGCAGTCTACTTCAAGGATTCGGATAAGCTTGACCACCGTACGCGAGCGTTAGCACTTGAAACTGCATTCGGAAAGTTGGCTGCAAAGTACCCTAACGATTCGGAAGCGTCCGTTTTGTATGCGATGATTCTGTCGGCGAACTCCGATCCTGCCGATAAAAAATATGTTAGGCAGCTAAAGGCGGTGTCAATCCTTGAGCCGATTTTTGAAAAGCAACCAAATCATCCCGGTACGGCGCATTTCCTAATTCATAGCTATGATTACCCGGTGATCGCTAAGCGTGGATTAAATGTTGCTAGGCTTTACGCGAAGATCGCGCCGAGTGCGCCCCACGCACTTCATATGCCGTCACATATTTTTTCGAGACTTGGCCTCTGGAGAGAATCGATCGCGTCGAATCGTGCGGCCTATGCGGCTGCGAGACAAGGAACCCTTCAAGCATTTCACTTCTCCGACTTCATGGTGTATGCGTACCTTCAGTTAGGCGACGCCGATGCTGCCCGTCAGGTGCTCGGTGACGCGCGAGCTCGGAAGGTAGTCGATGATCTCGGCGCTGCCTACCCGTATGCTGCTATGCCCGCCCGTATAGCGATCGAGACCGACTCTTGGAAGGATGCGGCGAACTTGCAACTCTTTCCGTCGACCGACGCATATCCTTGGAAGAAGTACCCGCAAGCTGAGGCGACAAATGCTTTTGCGCGTGGCGTCGGTGCGGCCATGAGCGGTGACCCAGACAAAGCCCGTGCGGAATCGACGCGACTGATATCGCTTCGGGATGCGGCGTTGACAATGAAGCAAAGTTACTGGGCGGAACAGATTGATATCGAGGCACAAATTGTACGTGGTCTCGCGATCTTCGCAGACGGCAAACATGACGACGGAATCATGGTGCTGAAAGACGCAGCGGACCGCGAAGACGCGACGGAAAAAAGCGCCGTTACAGCTGGTCCGATTGTGACAGCCCGCGAGATGCTTGCGACGATGCTGATGCAAACGGGCCACCCCGACGACGCTCTCAACAATTTCAAGAAGGTTCTTGATATCGAACCGAATCGCCACCGCTCTCTTGTTGGTGCCGTGCGAAGCGCCGAGATGGCAGGAGACAAGAAGGCGGCACAGGCATACTCCATCGAATTGGCCGAGTCGACAAGGTAGCTCGAAGCCTCACGAGCCAAACGCTTGCGACGCATGAATTGAATGGTGCGTGGTTCACTCGTGAATCACGCTCTTCCGACTGCGACTGTGTCGAGGAAAATGAGATTTAGGAAGTTTGAGAATGTGACGGAGTGGGTTTTCGTGAGGTGGCGTTGGGATAGTATTCATAAATTCGCGTCCTGAATAGGTGGAAACATAATAAGTATTAGTTAAAACACGACTTTATTTAGGATACGAAAATAAATATCGATTAAATTTGATAACAGGGTTGGAGGTGGTATGAAGTCACGAAAGATCGTATTTGGGGTAATGCTGGCTGGCGTCACAGGAGCATTCCCAATCTTTGTCAACGCTCAGGGAAGTGTCACCCTCTCCGGAACGATCGACACTGGATTGCTCTACACTAACAACGTTGGCGGCCACGCGAGCTGGTCGACAATGAACGGGGCGCTTACGCCTAGCCGCTGGATTTTGTCGGGTGTTGAAGATTTGGGGGGCGGCAATCGGACGGTCTTCCGCCTGATCCATCCGTTCAGCGTTCAGAATGGCCGCGATCCAGGGCGCGGGTTCAATGTTGCCTACGTCGGTCTGGCTAACGATCGCCTTGGCACTTTGACACTGGGGCGCCAGTATGACACAACCATCGATTTCGTCTCCGGATTTGCGACCAACGGGACATGGGCCCACATCGGCGATTCGGATAACACAAACGGGTCGTTTAAGACCAGCAACGCGGTCAAGTATGTCAGTCCGACGTGGTACGGATTGACGCTGGGAACTACGTATGGATTCAGCAATCAGGTGGGCGGATCGGGACCTTCGTCAGGGTTTGCGAACAATCGGGCAATCGCGTTCGGTGCATCTTACAGTCACGGACCATTTAACTCCGCGCTTGGCTTCGTTCAGCTCAATCATCCTGACTCACAGCCAGCGGGCGCGGTGGGAACATCCGGCGGTGGCACGGCAGACGATTATGTGAGTATGTTCACGAAAAGTGTCGTCAGTCAGGCAATTGTCGAGCGTGAACGGATTTGGCTTGCGGGTGCATCGTATCAGATCGGTGCAGTGACGCTCGATGGTCTGTATTCGAAGGTGCAGTATCGCTATCTTGACGGAACCGGACTGACACTCGACAACTACGAGGCCGACATCGCGTGGCAAATCACGCCAACATGGAGCGCGCAGGTGGCGTACATCCGCACGAATGGCGCTTACTCCGGTGTGTCTTCCGGAATTCGCGACCCTAGCTGGGATCAGTTAAACATTGGCGGGCAATATTTGCTGTCGAAGCGGACGTTGATTTATCTCATCGCGATTGGTCAACAGGGTAGAAACGCGAAGGCACAGATTCTAAACACCGGGCAGTCTAGTACCCGTCGACAACTTGCCGTGGCACTTGGTATCCAACATCGATTTTGATACAGGCTTGTCGACCGATCATTGATGTCGAGCCACGCGAACTCTCGCGACAGAATGAATGACGTGCTTGTTCACAGTTGGTCGACGTCCGAGGCAATCGGGGATTTTTTAGAATTGGGGAAGTAACTTGAAAAAAACATTGCGATATCTAACGCTCGCAGGGATTTGTCCTCTCACTGCATTCCTTGCTTCATGCGCCTCGGAAGCTGGCGTCGATTTGTCTTCACCCAATGCCGGGGTAGACGGGAGAGCGTCGGCGCTCATCGCGCAAATGACGCTCGACGAAAAAATCGAACTCGTTCATGGTATTGGGATACCTAACTTGGGGATGGGGGGGCCGTTTCCGGCATGGGCGAAAGGGGCAGGCTACATTCCCGGCGTACCGCGGCTTGGCATTCCGCCGATCGCAAGCGCGGACGCGGCCGCCGGAGTTAGTGTGAAAGCTACGGGTGCAACTGCGTTGCCCGCACCGATAGCGTTAGCTGCGACCTGGGACGAAACGCTGGCCGCGTCCTATGGCGCCCGTATCGGAACTGAGCTTCGGACACTCGGGTACGCAGAAGCACTCAACGGTGGTGTGAATCTCACGCGTGAGCCGCGCAGCGGCAGAACGTTCGAATATATGGGAGAGGATCCCGTGCTCGCGGGGACGTTGGGCGCAGCGATGACGAAGGGGGTTCAGTCGCGGAAGGTTATCGCAACAATCAAGCATTACGCGTTGAACGGCCAAGAAACGAACCGCATGAAGAGCAACTCGATTGCCGACGAGCGAACGATGCGCGAAACGGAATTGCTCGCGTTCGAGATCGCGGTGAAAGCGGGCCGGCCAGGCAATGTGATGTGTTCGTACAATCTCGTAAATGGCATCTACTCCTGCGAGAATCCGTACCTGCTCAATACAGTCCTGAAGCATGAGTGGGGCTTCAAGGGCGTCATTCAGTCAGATTGGGGCGCGACACATAGTACGGTCGCCGCTGCCAATGCCGGACTTGACGAAGAGCAGCCGGGAGAAGTGGGTGCAGACGTCGAGAAGAAGGTTCCCATCTTCGTTTCGCGTTTTGGTTCGAAGCTAAAGGAAGCGGTTTCTTCCGGTGCTGTGCCGATGTCCCGCCTGAACGACATGGTTCAACGAAAGTTGCGCGTGTTGATCGGTACTGGTGTGATGGATGATCCCCCCAAGCCGGGCGGTGTCATAGACCGGACTGCAGGTAACGCCGATGCGTTGGCGATTGCACGTCAATCATTCGTGCTGTTGAAAAACGCCGCACCTTCCGGTGCTTCGCAACCGATACTTCCGCTTGATTCTCGCGGGCTGTCGTCCGTTGTTGTCATCGGCGGGCATGCTGATTCCGGCGTTCTTTCCGGTGGTGGCTCAGCTACTGTTCCTGCTGCGAATGGTAACGCGGTTCCGAATTGCCAGTATTACCTGAACACCCCTATGGGCGGTTGTGCAGTCTGGTATGGGTCGTCGCCGCTCGCCGTAATCAAGGCGAAGGCACCCAACGCGACAGTCAGCTTCTATAGCGGAGTTGATGCGATTAAAGCCGCAAATGCAGCAGAGCATGCCGATGTAGCGATCGTGTTTGCCACACAATGGGAGGCTGAGGCACGGGAGCTCGGGAGTCTCGCGTTGCCTGACAGCAAATCGACGCCGATCAGTGCTGAATACGATCAGAATGCGCTTATCACTACTGTCGCGGCAAAAGCCAAACGGGTGATTGTCGTCCTCGAAAATGGAGGGCCAGTGCTGATGCCGTGGCTTGCCAATGTGCATGGCGTCATCGAAACGTGGTTCCCTGGCGTGCAAGGGGGGCAAGCGATCGCAGACGTTCTTTTCGGCGACGTCAACCCGTCCGGGAAATTGCCGATAACTTTCCCGGTGCATGACTCGGACCTTCCGCAAAAAACGGTAAGCCGTACTGATCTCAACGTAAACTACCGTGAAGGCTTGTTGATGGGGTACCGATGGTACGACGCCCAAAACATCAAGCCGCTTTTCCCGTTTGGTTTCGGGCTTTCATATACGACATTCGCCTACTCTGCAATGACCGTCCGATCGGATAGCACGAATACTGTCACGGTGAGTTTTACGGTGAAGAATACTGGTGCACGCGCGGGTGCTGAAGTGGCCCAGGTCTACGCGATGCTGCCCGCTGGTCTCGGCGAGCCACCGCAGCGTCTTGTCGGATGGTCGAAGGTTTCCCTCGCACCGGGGCAAACCCAACAGGTTAGTGTTTCGATTCCTGCGGAGCGCCTTGCCACTTGGAATACTGGCGAGCATGCGTGGAAAATTAATCCAGGCACGTACACGCTTAATGTGGGGGGCTCGTCGCGTGACCCACTCGCGTTGACACAGCGCATTGACCTCCTTGCAGGGAAAATCTAATTTGACTATTTAGAGTGACCGTTACCCGCCGTCCCTCGAACAAAAAATTCCAGTGAAATTGTGTGCCTTCGGAGAATGGGTCAATTAGTCTGATATGCGGAGCGAACGGGCGTGGCGCATGTAATTTACGCATCACCAAAAATGCCTGTCACCAATTCGGGATGTTGAATGCGCTTCTATTAATGATGGTCTTGGGGTTGGTGGCGTTATGATTGCTTAAATATTAATAATTAAAAATCGTTTACTATCCAACAATTTTATTTTTATTGTGTTTTCTATTTGTGAGAAGCATCACGAAAACTAAAATTGTTTTGAATGCCATTCTCGTGGCGCTAGTTGGACTGTCCACGGCACATGCACAAAGCGTTGCGCCCGGCGCACCGGGTGCGATTGGTACGTGGGCTCCCGCGAACAAGCATGGGTTTGGCACCTCAACTGGCGTTGTTGCATTAATCGGACGGGCGCGCGGCCGGCTGACGTTTACGCGCAACAGCCGGTCGGATGCCCCTGTTAACGGTTCGGGTTCCTGCGTAGATTCTCGATTTTTGGTCTCGAGAAGATGCGCAGGGACAAGGGCAAGACGAGCGAGCCGAAGGCGCGCTACCGTGTCAGGAACTGGCCGGCCTACAATGCCGGCCTGATTAACCGAGGCAACGTCACGATGTGGATCGATGAAGCTGCTCTTGGCGACATACCGGAGGCCGAGCCGAGGCGCGGCCGTCCGCGCCTCCTCTACAGCGACGCGCTGATCCGGGCGCTGCTGGGCATCAAGACCGTATTCCGTTTGCCGCTGCGCGCACTGCAAGGCTTCGCGCAAAGCCTGCGCGAACTGGCCTTCCACCTTGGCTGTGCCGAACTACTCGACACTGAGTCGTCGAGCGCAGACGCTTGAGGTCCAACTGCCGGCCGTTGGCGACGGCGAGCCGGTCCATCTGGTGGTCGACAGCACCGGCGTGAAGGTCTACGGCGAAGGTGAATGGAAGGTGCGCCAGCACGGCTATTCGAAGCGTCGCACATGGCGCAAGGTGCATCTCGGGCTCGACGCGAATACCGGTCAGATGCGCGCTGCGCTGATGACGCATCAGGATGTCGCCGATGGTGACGTCCTGGCGGAACTGCTCGGTCAGATTCCGGACGACGAACTGCTCGATGTCGTCGGCGGTGATGGAGCCTACGACACCAAACTCTGCCATGCCGCGATCGCCGCGCGCGGCGCTACGCCATCGATTCCGCCGCGCGAAGGCGCTGCTCATTGGTCCGCGAACACACCCGGCGCGACGTGGCGTAACGACGCGGTCGATGCGATCACGTGCCTTGGCCGTCGCGAATGGAAGAAGGACAGCGGCTACCATCGGCGCTCGCTCGCGGAAAACGCGATGTATCGCTTCAAGACGCTCACGGGCAACTGCCTGTGGGCACGACGCATTGAATCGCAGGCAACCGAGGTTGCCATCCGCGTGGGTGTGATCAACCGCATGGCGGACCTCGCACGTCCGCAATCCGTTCGCATTGCCTGAAATCATGAACATAGGCCTTGCCTCGTCCTCACGCCGGATTTATGCAACAACGCCGATAGCAGGCGAGCGGCGCTGTATACCGGCTTTTACTCGGCCACACAGCGTTGAAGCTCGAGGTCTGCAATTCTGGGTTTCGTGTGCGTGGATGCGACACCGCCGATCGAATCGCAATTTAGCGTACGGTACTCGCGTGCGGATACGCCGAAGTGACTCCGAAAGACCCTGCTAAAGTGTGCGGCGTTGCTAAATCCCCAGCTCATGGCAATTTCTGTGATTGAACGATGTTGCCAGGCCGGCTGAGCAAGCCACTTTGCACATCTCTTGAGCCGCTCGTGAAGGATCATGTCGCTGATGGATTCGTCGCTAGTGGAGAAGATTCGATACAGGTAGCATCGAGAGATGCCGAGAGCTGCCGCAACTTGGGAAGGGCACAAACCAGGGTCGCGAAGATTCTCGGAGATGAAGGCGCGAGCGTGACGGAGATGCAATTCGCGTACATCCGACATGAGAGCCGGAGACGTGTTGAAGTGCTCGGATAGCGCCGTCGCGACAAGATCGGCAGTAACACCGGAAAGGTGCTCGATGATTGCCAAGGAACATTGAATGCCGCCGGCCTCTCGATACATCGAGCTGATGTGTTCGACCGCGACGCGCCCGAGCCCGCTCTGGGCAGGCACGCGGATAGCAGTATGTTGCCGATCGCAAGGGCCGCGTGACGACAAGAGTGTCCGGCGGAAACGCACCGTGAATTGCTGACCAGAGAAATGCCATACGAACGGCCGGGAAGCGTCGAATAGCGCCATGTCATTCGGGCCAAGCTGCGCGGTCCGGCCATCCTGGGACATTGCACTGATGCCACTCAATTGCACCGACAAGAGAACGTGATCACCATCCTTGCCTTCTGAGAGACCGTGCCGATGATCCGCGACGTGGTCGGCCGCTTGGAGGTGCGCCATGCATAGCCGACCGTTGTCGATCATGTCAACATGTGCTTCAAAGTGTTCCCGTCGTGCACTCTCGATCGACATAGTAGTCTGCAATCCACTTCTTCCAAGCGGCAAGCCGGTCGCACGGCTCGAACTCTGATGTAGTAAAGGAACGCCTCATGATTGCTATACCTCATTCGTCAGAATCCGTAGCTCTCCGCGTACTTGAAGATGATCCCGGGACAAGCCACCAGGTCACCCCAGTTTTTCAAACTTGAACGGGATGTTGAGAGCGATGGGCGGAACGGTTCTCGAGCGACGCTCGCATGGAAAAAGTTGATGAAATGAATTCGTCAGGCGTAGCACGTGCAAAAATTCATACGGTCAACAACAGTACGATAAGTCTCTACTTTGGTAAGTCAACAAACTGAAGCGCCTGTTCGAAATCTTCGATCAGGTCTTTCACATCCTCTATTCCGACCGAAACTCGAATCATTCCGTCGGGAATTCCCATCGACATACGAATCGCCGCCCCTGCTTCCAAGAATATGGTCGACGCAACCGGAATGACGAGCGTCCTGGTGTCGCCAAGGCCCGTTGCCTTGATCGGAATGCGCAGGCGGTTGAGAAATTCGACGGTCGCATCAGCACGGGCAAGCTCAAAAGACAGCAGCCGGGAGTCTGCCCCGAACAACGTCTTGGCGATGTGATGTTGCGGGTGATGGGCGAGACCTGGATATCGGCCAGCTTACCGTGACCGTCTGATCACCCCGGCGCACTTCGATACGAATCTCTGCCGAATGCGTGTTCCGGGCTTCCAGTGGAATCGCCACAAATGCCGGTGCGGCGGTCGGTTGCAAATCTGCCGGACGGCCGGGCACGCCCTTCGGAAGCCTGCCTTCTGCTTGATCGATCCAGCGTCGCAGCAGGTTCGCGTTGAGCCTGTGCTCCAGCGCGACTGCTGCGACCGATACTCCGGTACCGTGGCAGGCAGCTACGACTCTGGCCTTGAATTCCTCGTTGTAGCGTCGCCGCCGGCGGCGTTCGGAGGGCATTCCTTTTTCGACGATAGTGTTCACGTGTCCGCTTATTCGGTAGGTGGACACGATACTCCCAAAAGCTTTACCGAACTTCAAGATGGGTTGCCCGGCCGCTTACCCGTATTCGATACCTGCCATTCGATCTTTGTGCACTAAGCTTGTCGTCAGTCCAAGCTTCTTGTCCGTGTTCCCGCTCATGTATCTTGTGCCCGTTGAAATTGGACGACTTTGACAGTGGTGTCTCCATGCAGCCGCTTGTCGAGCGCGGCTGCATATCACTCTCAAACGATCATCGCTCTGGCAACTAACGACGGGAAGTCGGGGCCCCCACCGGCGAGCCCGTCAGCATCAAATGATGAGGACTATGCGTGAGCACCCAATTGTCGACGAATGTCCAGTCGATCGAAGTGTGCTCGCTTCTCAATGATTTTTCCGTCAGCAATTCTAAGAAGCATCATCAACGAGAAGCGCAGCGTCTTGCCAGTCGGCTCCACACCTTCGATCGGACCCGATTGTTTGCCTTCGAAGGTCAAATAGGCTGCAACTTGATCGCCCTCGGCGAGCAACGCTTCGATCGGAAACCGAAAACCTTTGAAAGCGTCGAAGTTCTTCTTTTCCGACTCGACAAAACCTTCTGCACCATGAATCGGGGTATCGACCTGCAAGTAAAACACGAAATCCGGATGACACAGTGCGGCGGCCGCTGCATAGTCCTCTCGCTGCAGGGCACCGTAGAACTGGCGGACAATATCCTTGTTCGCGTCAACTTGCAGGGCCGCCTGGAACATGCGGATCTTTTCTTCGTTTGCGTCGGCTGCCATGATGTTGTACCTTTCGTGCGAAATGAATCGAGTTACGTCGACAAGACTTTAGAGGACGCAGGTTTCGCCGTCGTCCGGGACGAGCAGGAAGTCGGTCATGCCTTTTTCTGCGGAGAATTCACGCAATTCCTTTCTGGTCAGGGTTGCATGATTGACCGCCTCCATGTGGGTTGCGACCAGCGTGGCTTGGGGCGCGGCCTGATGGACCTTGTAAACATCCTCCTTGCCCATGATGATCGAACCCAAGCCGGGGACTTGCGCGTCGCCGCTGTTCAGGATGATGGCGTCCGGTCGGTAGGCTTTCAGGTTGTCTTCCACATACTTGTTCCAGACCGTGTCACCGGCCAGGTACAGCGTTTTTTCCCCAGGGTGCTTGAAAACGACGCCACTCACTTGACCCAGCAGATGGCCGATGGCGTCAATCGCTTCGTCCGATCCATGCTGGCCCGGCGTCTTGATGAGCGTCAACCCGTTGAATTCGGTGCTCTCCGTCATCAGGCGAACGTCCGTGAAACCCGATGCCGTCACGATGTTGGCGTCCTCTTCATGCTGGACGAAGATCGGCATGTCCTTCGGGATCAGGGATTTGGCACCGTCATCCCAGTGATCCAGATGAGTGTGGGTAACGATGATGGCGTCCACGTCGAGAATTTGATCAACAGGGAGGGGCAGTTCGACGGTCGGCCAATTCAGGTGGCTGTTCGTCGTACCTTCGAATCCGGGGTAGGTGCCCTTGGGGGAGAGCACGGGGTCCACGAGGAATCTCGTGCCGGCGATTTCGACGATGACTGTGGCATTGCGGATTTGCTGGACCTTCATGGGGACACTCCTTCTACGTAGGGGGGGTTAAGTACCGATCGTTACATAATTGCGCAAAAAAAGTGCATGCGGGATGCATGCACGTCTCAGTCGAGATTCGAGAAGAGCAGCCGTAAGGCGTCGTCAAGTCGCTCAGTGTCGTAACCGGCTCGAACCATTACCTGAAGTCCTGGAAACGCTACTACCAAGAGCCTCGCTGTGTCACGTGCGGGTTTGACGCTTTTCACGGACCCTTCTGCTTGACCGCGTTCAATCGCACGTGTCAGAGCGTCTTCTATACACTGAAAATCTTGTTGAACCCGCACCCGAACCTCAGCATCGTGCGGAGCCATCTCGACCGCCTGATTTATGCTCATGCATCCGCGTGTGAACTCCGGCGCACGGGCATCCGCAACAATCATCCGGAAAAATACCTCGATGGCGTGGCGAGCCGGCCCATGCTCCAGAATACGATGCATGTCGTGAGCGCGTTCACCTCGGTATGCATCGAATGCAGCCAGAAACAGCTCGCGCTTCCCGCCAAATGCCCCGTAGAGGCTGCTCTTGCCCAGCCCTGTCGCTTCAACCAAATCGGTAACCGAGGTGCCTTCATAGCCTCTACGCCAGAAGACTCCCATCGCTTGGTGCAAAACCTCTGCTGCGTCAAACTCTCGCGGCCGCGCCATAGACCACCTCCACTTCAACCGCGATTCAAATATCACGTCAGCCACGATTGTGAAACGATCGGTACGGAATGTCAACCTTGGTGGCCGGCTCACTCATCAGTGGCGACAGCAGACTGTCCAAATCCAAAATTGGGGGGGCGTTGATTGTGAGTGGTGCCGATGGTTCTAGCGCTAGTGTGATCGTGCTTCGGTAGGTGCGTGTCTCGACCGGATGCCACCTTTGGCTGCTTGGAGATAGCACCGGCGTACGTTGTCGGATCGTCCTCGGTATGAACCGTATGCGTGCCAATTTTGAACAAGTTGACGTCGCCAATCGCGTGGCGATATTGTGCAATCGCCTGAAGGGGGTTCCCCTAGTTGTCGGGGCTAGCCGATCGTGGCAGATTTTGCTTTTAACTGGTGGTGGAGTTTTAATTGGCTGCTCAGCTCCTAAGAGCCGTGGGGGGTGTCCGCGGCCGTACCCATATCGAAACCTCAGTTTCGTCCCAGTTGCAAGTCGCGAATCTGGTGCGCGATCAATTGCGTTCAGACGGAGTGCTGCCGGAAGGCGTGCTGCGGGACGATATTGAAGCCTCTTGGCGTCGGAGCATCGAACAGGGTGTTCGCTGGTATGACCATTCATTGCTGGATCTTCCGGATGCGAAGAGCCTGGAGGAGATGCGCGAGACGAGCCGCGCTTTGCTCGACGCAGCAACTCCCGAACTCCGTTTTCTTGCGGAGCGCTGTTCCACTCAAGAAGTCGTGATTCTGACCGACGCGGACGCGACCATTCTTAAAATTGACGGCAATGTGTCCCCGTTCAAGGAACACATTGGAATCCGTGACATTCGTCCAGGTGCATGTTGGAGTGAATCCTTGCGGGGAACCAATGCCCTGGGGATGGCGCTCGTCGAGGGGCGATCCATACTAGTGGATAACGGTGAGCACTTTCTCGACAGTTTGAACCGCGTTTCATGCAGGTCGATGCCTATTGCTGATCCGCACGGCAAGATTCTGGGCGTGCTCGACGTGACTCGTGATGGGCCGTTACCGTTGCATGACATGACGTTTGTGCTCATGAACACTGTGGCACGACATATCGAGCGCCGTTTGTTTACCACAACGTTCCCTAGGCATGTTCTAGTTGCCATACATCCGTATGAGCAATACCTCGAATCAATCTGGGCCGGACTATTGGCCATCACAGATGAGGGCACGATCGCGGCTGCCAGCTTCCAGGCATGTGAGCTGTTGAATCTTGAGAGATCGGAAATTGTCGGTCGCCAATGTGGCAACACGCTGCAGATGCATGGCACGACATTTATGACCGTCCTAGAACAAGCTCACCGACTCCAGATTCCCGGCCTGCAGCATGAATGCCTGTTCAAGGTCCTCGCATTGCCACGCCATGCTGTCCCTCGAACTGTACGAGGCATAGCGCAAGCGGGAACGGTGGAGGACGAATCTCCTTTGGCTGCGCTTGCCGGTGGTGAGCGGCGGTTGCTGCGTTCATTGCAGATGGCGTGCCGGGGCTTGAACAACGGTGTGCCGGTCTTACTACAAGGAGAGACGGGCACCGGTAAGGAGGTTGTCGCAAGAGGCCTGCACGATGCTAGCGCGCGTGCCGGAAAGCCGTTCGTCGCAGTGAACTGCGCTGCCATTCCCGAGGGGCTGATCGAGTCGGAACTGTTTGGTTACCGCGAGGGTGCTTTCACCGGGGCTAGAAAGGGAGGCGTCGTAGGACGCTTGATGCAAGCGCATGGAGGGACGCTCTTTCTGGACGAAATCGGAGATATGCCCACCGCTCTACAGGCCCGTCTATTGCGGGTCCTACAAGAGCGCAAAGTCGCTCCATTGGGCGCCGGCGGCGAACAAGATATCGACGTGGCAGTAATTTGCGCCACCTACCGTGATTTGAGGACGCTTGTACGCGACAAGATGTTTCGCGAAGACCTCTACTATCGGATCAGAGGCTTTTCCGTCCATCTCCCTGCATTGCGTGAGAGACAAGATATCGATCTGCTTGTGCTTACGATTCTGCACAGGCTTGGGGCGCCGGAGGTACGCATCAGTGACGAACTGGCGGAGGTTTTTCGGAAGAACCAATGGCCAGGCAATATTCGCCAACTCGAAATGGTGTTGCGGACGGCGTTGGCGGTTCGGTGCGACGGCGAGACCGAGCTTGGGTTGGATCATATGTGCGCTGGGTTTGTCGACACAGATGCTGGCGTGGCTCCAGCAGGGACGGTTGGCTTGATTCGCAGGCAAGAAGCCCAATTGATTCGCGATGCATTGGAAAAGCACGACGGAAATGTGGGTGAGGCTGCAAAGACGCTGGGAATTGGCAGATCTACGCTTTATCGAAGGCTCAAAGAGCTGGACGGGTGACCGCAGCTGGAATGCCTGGTTCTGTTCCAGAAGCGTGGTTGCTCGACGCACCGTGCGGTGAAGTGGCAGATGGCTGTATCGACGCCCTGCGGATCGCGGCGCAGAACGAATGCCCCTCCATGTGGACGCGTATACACGGTCGCTGCGGGGGTGTCAGAATTTCCGTGTTCAAGGCGGGTTGAGATTCACATGTTCATCCGGTGCGCGGGCATGCTGTCTCCGGCCAAAGCCGGCGAGCATAGCCCGCGTGGTTGATGTCATGCGCAACGCCAATCCTGCCTTCCGGTCCGCTCGGTCACGTTCCCGAAATGACCGGTCACGTTGCCGAAATCGCCGGTCACGATCCCGAAACGGCCGGTCACGTTCGTCCGAAATACGCAGCGCAAGATGCGGATGATCTGCTCATCGGTAAATCGCTTCTTCATCGAGTTCTCCTTGTCTCTAGGATAAAAGAGAACTCACTTGCCGGATGGCTACAAGAAACGTCTCAGGTCAAATGGGGCATCATTTCCAACGGCAGCCACGGTTAGGTAAACCCAGCTTCCTGAATTCAAGGAGGTATCCGGAATCTTGTGTGTGAGGCGGGTTAAGACTCAGATTCCGATGTTGAATCGCTCCGGGTAAAGCAGCGCAAACTGGGTCATCGCGCTCTTCCAATCGTGCCGGGAGCCGGTCCACTTGGCAACGACGTTGCGCAGCGCCAGCCAGATCAGTTTGAGTGCGGCCTCGTCCGACGGGAAGTGGCCGCGCGCCTTGATGATCTTCCGAAGCTGCATGTGCAGCGACTCGATCGCGTTGGTCGTATATACAATTTTCCGGATGTCCGGCGCGAAGGCATAGAACGGAATCACCTGATCCCAGGCCCGGCGCCAGAGGGCGGCAATCGGTGGGTATTTCGTACCCCACGGGCTCGCGTCGAATGCATCCAGCGCCACGGCGGCCGCTTCGGCCGACGGTGCCCGATAGACCTCCTTGAGCGCCGCTGCGACCGATTTCCGGTCTTTCCAGCTGGCGAAGTCCAGCGAGTTCCGGATCAGATGCACGATGCAGGTCTGGACCGTCGTTTCCGGGAACACCGTATTGATCGCTTCCGGGAAGCCCTTCAGGCCGTCGACCACGGCAATCAGGATGTCCTGCACGCCACGCAGCTTCAGGTCGTTCACCACCCGCAGCCAGAACTTGGCCCCCTCGGTCTGCTCGATCCAGAGGCCCAGAACGTCCCGCGTGCCGTCGCGGCGCACGCCCAGCGCCAGATAGATCGCCTTGTTGCGCACCACGCCTTCGTCGCGGATCTTGACTCGTAAGGCGTCGAAGAACACCACCGGGTACATCGGCTCGAGCGGCCGCTGCTGCCACTCACGCACTTCGTCGATCACGGCATCGGTCACCGTGCTGATGAAGTCCGGCGACACTTCGATGCCGTACATCTCCTGCAGGAAGCCCTGAATCTCCCGCACGCTCATGCCGCGTGCGTACATCGCGATGATCTTGTCGTCGAAGCCGGTGAAGCGTCGCTCGCCCTTGGCGATCAGCACCGGATCGAAGGTGCCTGCGCGGTCGCGCGGAATCTCGACGTCGAGCAGGTCGTCGTCGGTCGCGATGCGCTTGCAGCTGGTGCCGTTGCGATGGTTCGTGCTGCCGGCCGGCTTGGCTTCGCCCTTCTCGTAGCCTAGGTGGTGGGCCAACTCGCCGCCCAGTGCGCGCTCGAAGATCGCCTTCTTGAGCGCAGCAAGCTGCTCGTTGATCGTCGCCCGGTCCAGCGTTCCGGGCACCAGTTGCTTGATCAGTTCCGGGTCCAGGTTCAAGCCCTTGCCCGGCTCAATCGTTACTTCTTCCTTGCGTTTGCGTGGCATAAAAGTGGCTCCTTGGCCTTCAGTTTATGCCTCACACACAAAGGTTCGGATAGGCTCGAATTCAACAGGACACCCGCCCGCGAAAGTCGGGTTGCCATGGATATGGTGCCCGCGCCTCGAACGCATTGGTGCGATTACTCCTCCAGCTCTTCGAAATTCATGTTTGACCTGCTCGACGAGCAGATCGGTGTCACGGTCGGAAACTTCTCGGTCAAGTATGCAGTGGTTGCCAACACAGCGAGGGCGAGAACGAGACGTTTCATTGTCCTGACGTTGATTGAGCTGCGAGCGTCTTGTCTCAGCGGTGGGAATCTCGTTACTTCCGCGACACGGCCAGAAGTGCTTCTCTGGCCGCCGTCTGCTCCAAGTAGTGCGCCGAAATCAACGCTTTAGAACGAGTGATTGATGCCAATTCGAGCGACAACTTGATGCCCGTTGGACGACGGACCGGACAAGCCGGGAATGTATGCTACGTCTAAAGGCGTGCCGGTTGTGCCACCCGACACATTCTGATAAACGACTTGGGTGTAGACCGACGTTCGCTTCGAAAGTAGGTATTGAGCCAATGCACCGACCTGGTTCCAATGAAGTGTCTCCTTGGCACCGCCCTGACTCAACGAGGCGCGAGTGTAGGTGTACATACCGCCAAGAATTAACGCAGGTGTGAGATTATATTTTGCGCTTACTTCGATATTGTCGAACGTGAGATGTGCATTATCGAGGCCAAGATTGCCAACGTAGATTGACGAACCGGGTTGGCTCACATTGACGTGCGTATAAACTGTTCCGAGCGTGGCCTGTCCAATACCGTAGTTCATGCCGATGCCATAGATCTTTTGGTTTGCCGCGGAAAGCCCAATATCATCGGTAGCTATCGTGCCTACAGGCGTCGACCCTGGGCTGGAGAGATCTTCGTAGACTGCAGCAACCGAAAGTGACTGGTACGAATAATTCAGTCCGACGCCGTACGCGCGGTTTCGGGAAAAAGCGCCTGCCATATTGCCAAATCCATACATGGCCGTTGCTGAGAGGCCAGCGTAAGACAGACTCGTATACTTGACAGAATTGTTTACATGGAACGTGGCGTCCGTGTTGTCGTTATCCAGCGGATGTGAGAACAGGAAGCCAGCCCAACTGCCATTGGCAGTCAACAGCCCGATCGTGTCGGCAACAGTGTCAAACTGGCGGCCCGCGGTCAAGGTGCCGAGATTATCAGATTGCAGGCCGACGTAGGACTGGTAACCAAACTGGCGGCCGCCGTACAGGAACTGTCCGTTTTCCAGCGCAAATCCACTTTCGAGATCGAAGACGGCGTGCAGCCCCCCACCCAGATCTTCGGTACCTTTGATGCCCCAACGCGTTGTCGACAGCAGGCCGCCGGCGACTTGCCAGGCTGAATGCCCGCCAACGTTGTTTGTGTAGTTAATGCCTTCGTCGATCACCCCGAATAAGGTGACGGAACTTTGTGCGTGTGCATGCATGGTGATCGTAAGCAGTGCTGCAGAGAGGAGGTAGGATTTATGTCTCTTGATCATAGTCGTTGTTGAGGAGCGTTGCGGTTAGGGGGCCGTTGGACCATCTCTGGCATCGTCACGATGCGCGTCGTAATAAGCACATGTCGTGCCATACGTGGCGAGATTCGCTGGACATGGCCGCGAAGGCCATCTGCCGTTCCTTCTCTGCATTTGGAAAACTGAGGGGGGATTAGTACGCGCGATTCTCGTCTCATATCGCGACAGGATTCCCAATATGGGACTCGGTTGTGAGGTGTGTCGATTGTCGCTAGCACAAGGATCGCGGACGGAAACTAGATCCGCTCAACCGCTAACTGTCAACGCCGGCTGAAATCTGACCCACTGGGTCAGTTTTACATCGGCGCTAACAGCTAACGATAGCAAGCAGGATTAAGTTCGGCGGGCGGACGGGTATCCCTGACTTTCGAGCCATTGCTGAACTCGCGAGGCATACTCTGGCGAGAGTGTTGCGAGTACCTGATGAGCACTTTGATTGCGAAGAGCATTGACAATGGGTGCAAGCGGAACACCATGCAGATGCCAAATGCCAAGAGGCTGGTCGGGGCAGGTGACCACTTCAGCTTCGGTTATAAAGTGGCCGTCTAGTACCGGAGCCTTTTCGATCTTTAGCTGGCTAAAATCACTCGGATGGTGAGTGGGTTGGTTATCGGGCCACGCAGATCGAGCACGCCAGAATGGTCGGTCTGGCCACTGTTGCTCGAGTGCATAAAAGTCTCGTCCGATTCGTGCGAACCGCAGGAACAACTCACTTATACGACGTTGATGAAATTGCAGTGCTAACGCCGCGCGATTTGGATGCGCGAGCAACGTATTGATGACGGCTGGCGCTTGCAGGGCAGACGACAGCGATTGGAAGATCCCGTTTCCAGACAATGGATCAACAGCCATGGCTGCGTCGCCGACACGCAACCAATTTGCCCCGCCGGTTTCGTCGCACAAGACCGCACTGCTACTTCTGGCATATACGCGCGCTTCGCCGTTGTGTCTACCGAAGAATTTTCGAGCAAGACTGGTCTCCCGCATTGAGGCACACCACGCTGGCAGTGCGTCTCGTGCCGGGAGATTTGTGCTCGCGATGTCGAGGGTGACTTGCCAGTAACAACGGCCATCCGATAGCTTGGCCATCCACGCCCAGCCGTCCGGGAGGCTTTCCACTGCTGATGCCGGATCCCCGGGCCGGCCTTGCCAGACGTTCAAAAGACTTAGTGATTGCGGCCCGCGCGAGGCCTTCCGTGAACGTGGCGCAAGACGGCCGCGCGCTTCCACCAAAAATGTCGCCTCGAGTGTTTCGATACCCGCTGGCGTGTTGATGTTGATGGACGATGTTGCCCCGACTTGACGCACATCGCGGACCGTTGCCTCGCGCATTTCGATTCCGGCCTCTGCCATATCATCGCGCAACGCGTCGTCGAAGCGGTGGCGGTCGATCAAATATTCGTGATTCAGTTCGCGCTCTTCGCCGTTCCAACATGTCGTGCGATCACATGGTGGCAATGCACATGCCGCAGCACGTCGAAGGCCGGCGTGTTGCAGTCCTTGCAGCACGCGAGCGGATATGCCTTCAACCGCATCGAAGCGACGTCTTTCGCCTACGACTGCTACGCGATAGCCCAGTCGGGCTAGTCCGATGGCGGCCGTAGCACCGGCCGGGCCAGCACCGAGTACGACGATACGCGGTACGCTCATGATGAGAGTGCTCGCCGCTCCGTGCCGATGAACGAGGCGTTCGCGCGGAGGTAGGCGAGCAGATCGGCGCGACCGGAATCCGGATGTTGTCCGAGCCACTGCGCGGCCTGACCACTAAGCGCCGCACACGCTATGCTGGCGCCGGCGGGCGATCCTGCTGACTGGACCGAGACGATTGCACCGAAGTCAGCCTGCTCGCTGTCGAGCGATGACCACTGATGTGGTCCGCAGCGTGCGTCACCGGTTACCCGTATCACACCGGGGTAGCTGGCTGGAAATACAGGATCTCCTCTCGCGGGACTGGCTGCAAATATGATGATCCCTTGAGCGATTGCGCTGGCACAAGCTTCGCGCAGCGCTGTCCGATCGGTGCGTACGCCGAGACTAAGGTTGACGATGCGCACGCGCTGAACGACGAGCCACCGAATCGCAAGTGCTATCTGAGCCGCGCTTGTCGCGCTACGCGAATGAAAGACCTGTGCTACATGCAGGCGTACGTTCGGTGCGGCTGCGACGATAGCAGCACATATCGCGGTGCCGTGTCCGATGCGATCCTGCTCCGCGGGGCCATAGCACAGCCTATCCTCGCGTTCGAGCCAAAAGCGCAGCGCAGCATCAACCCGCGGTGTCAGGGCATCAGAGTAGCCGCTATCGACGACGCCGACGCTAATGTTTGCCGCGAGGCCGAGCGTGCTAGTGCGCATTGCTTGGATTCCGGATAGTGCGGCTCTTGATCCGGCCGTTGGTAAGTTCGAAATGCAGGTCTGCGCCCGCGAGCGTCGATGCCCGATGACTGATGAGGATTCGAGTACGGTCACCGAAAAGCACGTCGATCTGCGCGATGATTTGTCGTTCCGTGAATTCGTCGACAGCATTCGTTGCTTCGTCGAGCACCAGAATCGCCGGGTCTTGCAAAAGTGCGCGGGCTATGGCAATCCGTTGTTTCTGACCGCCGGACAACTGCTGACCGCGTTCACCTACTGGCGCGTCAAGTCCGCCTGGTAGCGAAGCGATTAGTTCGTCAAGCTGTGCCGCACGCGCCGCGCGCGCGATCTCTGCGCGCCCCGCCATCGGAAAGCAATAGCAGATGTTGTCTGCGAGGCTTCCACGAAAAAGCACGATGTCCTGGCTGACGACGGCGATGCGTCGTCGCAAGGTGCTGATGTCCACGAGGCGTAAGTCGACACCGGCGAAAAGAACGCTGCCTTGCTGGGGATCGTAAAAGCGCTGAAGGAGATCAATTAGTGTCGTTTTACCGCTTCCCGACACGCCACTCAAAGCTACTTTGTTGGCGCACGGAATGCGCACGGTGGCACCTTGCAGAATCGGCTCCTCTCTTGCATCGTGTGCGAACCAGACGTTCTTGAATTCGACGTCGCCGCGCATGGGAATATCGCGTGGCACTACAGGTTGTTGTATGGAAACGGTCGCCTGTTGCAACTCAGTTACCCGCCCGAGGCTTACCGTCATACGCTGCAGCGCAACATATAGGCCAAGCAGGCTCCTTATAGGACCAATGGCCATACCTAGATAACTTGAGAACGCGATTAGTGAGCCGAGTTGCCAAGATCCCTGAATGACCCAATAACCTCCAAGAACGAACGCACCCGCGCGGGTGAGCGAGGTGAGCGTCGCGGGAACGGACTGTGTGACAAATTCGGTCACTTGGAGCTTGAGCAGTTTCCCCAAGTAGCGTTCGCCGAGGTCGTCGAGGCGGCGTACTTCCAGAGACTCTTGCCCCGCCGATTGAATGAACTTCATTGCGGGTAATGTCTCGACGAGGAAAGCCGATACATCTGCGGCGCTCTCGCGCACTGTGCGCGCATCTCGTTCGACCTTTCGTCGCATTGTACGGAGCCACAAAGCTTCGAGGGGGATCAGGACTAGCACGACGAGGGAAAGCTTCCAGGACAGCGTGACCAGAAGTGTAAGCGTGCCAACGAGACCGATTACGTTGGAGACTGCCGAAAATAACGCGTCAAGGGCGAAACGTTGAATCTCGGCGACGTCGCCATCGAGGCGCGATAGTAAATCGCCGATCCGCCGCCCTCCATAGAACGACGGTGACAGGCGCTGGAGGTGCGCATAGACGGCACTGCGCAAAGAGAAAAGAACGCGGCCCGATAGCCGTGTATATAGGTATCGATTAAGGCCGCCTAACAGCGTGCCGACGAGCCCGACTCCAACCATTGCGAGCGAAAAGCCAACGAGCGCGGAAATATTCCTGTTCACCAGACCGCGGTCGATGAGTTCCTTGGTTAGCCACGGCTGTGCGATCGCTAGCAGTGATGCGCACGCGGATAGCGCGAGCAGCCCTGCTATTGCGAGCCGGTGTGGCCGCACGAAGCTGTAAAGCCAGCCTAGTGAGCGTGCCAGCTGTGCCCGGTCATCAGTTTGCACGAAGCGCAGAATGAAACTCAACATGGACCTAGCTACGTTGGGCGCCGAACAGCGTTGTCGCAATTCGCAGTGTTAGAAGAATATTGCCAAGAATAGACCAGCGCAAAAGACAAGTCATTCTGGTCCAGACGTTGGCTTGACAGGCGACCGATTGCATTCACATGGTCGCTGCCCGAGGTCCGACTTTCGTTCTTGGCGGACTTGCTTAGATCGCAAGGTTATATGCATCTAGTGAAACCTGCTCAAATACCGGTCTTTCCCAGTATTTCCCAGCTTCTGTCTCGATACCGGCCGAGGACTTGACAGGGGAATCTTCGGCCGGGGACCGTAGTTTTCGGCGTTGCAGCCGAATCGAGCTATCGGGCGTCGCGACTTGCCGGCTGGCACATCGCGCGCATGATCAAGCGCGTTTGTTGTACGCGCTGCACCAGCCCTTCCCTGACACTCGCTTGACGGGGAAGAGGGGGCAAGCAGCTGCCGGGTCCGTTTGCTTTCCTTGATAGAAGCTGCAGTTCCCGCAGTCTTGCCCGGGCTCATAACGCGCGTATTTTGCTTTTTCAACGTTTGCGGCGTTAGTGCGATAGCCCAGTCCCTTTGCTGCCGGGTCGTTCTCGTCCAGCATTGGCGCCTCTGCTTGCGCTGTTCGGGCGAGGGCTAGTGCGGATACTGTGCCGGCAACTGCGATGACAAAGCTGCGTCGGGAGCGATTCAGTTGATGCTTCATGGGGATTGCTAGTCTCAAAGTTATCGATAAATGAATCAGGTCGCGCTGTCTGGCCGATCGGTGGGATCCGCATAGGTCGTGCAGACAATCTTCGCCCGACCATCAACCCCACACGATGCCGGATCGGAAGCTCAACCACTCTTGATGGCGACGCCCGATCAAGCGCATGACATGCGTGCGAGACAACCGCCACGCAAAGCGGTTAGACGTCTGCAGGAACCACCGGCAGAGGTTGCCGCCATGGTACGCGTGACGTAATAAACCGTGCGAGCGCAGCTGCCGGGCCCGCAGATAGCTGTTTAAGCAAATCGCATGCCAGTCTATGGTTTTTTTGGCCATTCCACTTGTGCGAGGTTTCCCGTCCTTTTGCCAGCGAGGCTTCCGCCGCATTATCGGGCAATGCAGTTGACGCTCAAGGTCGACTCTAAGTCCCATTTTGGGAATTCTCGCGGGACGGGAATGGGATACGGGAATAAGGGTCAGGGTCAGTTCGCATTTCTGCGATGTGTTTGTGTTTTCAAGCAAAAAATTAAATAGGGATTTTCCCCGAAGATTTGAAGTGCAGGTCTGCGTTTTGAAGCAGTTTTTAGCGTGCGCGACGTGTTGGTTTTCATTGGCATGGAACCTGCTTATTCCGGTAATCCCACGCCAGTTGGTCCCGATCCTAGGCGAATCAAGACCCCTCTCAAAGGAGCAGCGCTTTGTTAAAAACGTTCATTCGACGCAGCAGGTTGATGGGCATGATGGCCGCGGCTATGCCGGTCGCGCTGATTTCGGGTGTGGCTCATGCCCAAGCGCAACAGCCCCGCGATGCGCGAGCGATTCTGAGTCAGACCTGTGTGGCGTGTCACGCCGCAGAATCAAAGGACTCGTGGAGTCGTATTAGCCATCAGCGCAAAACCCCGGAGGGTTGGTTGCTGACAATCGGGCGGATGCAGACGATGCATGGCCTAACTATTAGCGACGAAGAACGGAGAATTCTCGTTAAGTATTTGTCGGATACGCAGGGCCTTGCGCCATCGGAAACAAAAGATCTGCGCTACGCACCCGAGCAACGCCTGAACACTCAGGAGACCGCTGGTTCGGACGAGTTCAAACAGATGTGCGCGCGTTGTCACTCTGCCGCACGACCATTGCTGCAGCGCCGTCCCGTGCAGGAGTGGGAGCGGCTTGTGAACTTCCACGTTGGACAATTCCCGTCGATCGAATATTCGTCACTTGGGCGCGATCGAGACTGGTTCAACATTGCGCTGACGGACATCGCGCCGTACCTCGCAAAGAACTTTCCGTATGACAGCAAGGCATGGGACGACTGGAAGAAAAGCCATCCGCCGGCGACTGCGCTTGCTGGTGCATGGAGCTTCAGCGGACACATGCCGGGGAAGGGTGACGCATTTGGCTTGATGACCGTTACGGGCGGCGACCAGGATAGCTTCAAGGTGGCGTTGAAGGGACGCTTCGCAGACGGTAGTCCACTCGTTGGTACTGGTAACGCTACGCTTTATACCGGCTACGAATGGCGTGCGAATGTCAAGGTTGCTGGCGTGCTGATGCACCAGGTACTGATGGCCGGAGATGGCGAATTGAGCGGTCGCATGTATGAAGACGAGCACGACGAGCGAGGTCTGGATTTTAGCGCGGCAAAGCTGGGCACGGCGCGCATCCTCGCAGTTCAACCAGCCTATGTGAAGGCTGGTAACGAGTCAACCGTAACAATTGTCGGTGCGAATCTCGAGGGAACTCCGGCTTTCGGCTCGGGTGTAACGGTGGCATCTGTGCTAGAGCGTACGCCTGAGTATCTGCGAGTGCGAGTCAGAACCAGCCGAGATAGTGTCACTGGTCCGCGACAGGTTTCCGTCGGCGCAGCACATTCCGACGACTTCGCAGTCTATCGAGAGGTCAAGGAAGTCAAAGTTCTGCCCAACTACGCAATTGCTCGGATCGGAGGCAATGGCGGCTCAATGCCGAAGGTGCAAGGGCGCTTTGATGCGGAAGCTTGGGGTGTGGATGCAGCTGGCAAGCCGTTCAGAATCGGCTATATGCCGGCGCTATGGTCGGTCGCACCATTCGACGATCAGGCGAAGAATGACAACGACGTCAAGTACGCAGGCGTGATGCAGAGTGCGACCGGTATTTTCACGCCGGCCAACGCGGGGCCGAATCCAGAGCGACGCAGATCCAACAACAATACGGGCAATCTGAAGGTCATTGCATCGGTCGCCGACGGTAGTCGCACCGTTACTGGCTCGGGACAGATGGTAGTTACAGTTCAGCGCTGGAATAATCCACCGCTGCCATGATTTGTGCCGTCTCTTTGCCTTCGGGCTGCGCGAGCGGTCCGAGCGGCATGTTCCAATGCTTCGGTTCGATCCAAATTTAGAGATTGCTAGGAGATTCCCATGGGCGCACTGTTGAATGTAGTCGAGCGCAATGTGCATGAAGTACATGTCGACGACGAGCGTCTGATGTTCCACGTGCCGAGCAGTTCACTGTTTGCTGCAGACAAGCTCACGGCAGCCATCATCGATTCGTTGCGTGCTAATACCTGCACTGCCGAAGAACTATTCGCTCGATTAGCTGCGTCCCCGCGTGGTGACGTATCCGACACGCTGAGTGAGCTGATGGCGCTTGAAGTCGTTAGTGATGGTTCCCCGTTGACACCCGAGTTTGCCACCAAGCGTATCGAGCGCACCGCGATCAATACCGTCGTGCTCAACGTCAACACAGGCTGCAATCTGAGTTGTACATATTGCTACAAGGAGGATCTCGACACCCCGTCTGCCGGACGTCGGATGGATGTCGAGACTGCAAAGGCATCGGTTGAGATGTTGCTCAAAGAGTCGCCGGATGAACCTCGCTACACAGTCGTGTTCTTCGGCGGCGAGCCACTTAGCAACCGCCAGTTGATCGAGCACGTGGTCGAATACTGCGAGCTACGTTTCCGCTCCCTCGGAAAGCAGGTCGATTTCGTGATGACGACCAACGCCACGCTTCTAACTGAGGAGATCATTGATTGGCTCGACGCTCACCGGTTCGGTTTATCGATCAGCATTGATGGACCGCGGAAGATCCATGATTTGAATCGCCGAACGGTTGGCGGTTCGGGCACTTATGACGTGGTGCGCCGCAAGGTCGATATGCTGCTCAAGCGCTACCGCAGTCGCCCCGTTGGCGCGCGCGTGACGCTGACAAGCGGGGTGACCGACATCGAAGGGATCTGGGATCACCTGTTTAACGAACTCGGGTTCGCGGAAGTCGGCTTCGCGCCCGTCACATCAGGCGAACTCGACACGTTCAATTTGGGTCCCGACGAACTCGCGCTGGTGTTCGCGAACATGAAGACGCTTGGCCGGCGCTATCTGACGGCGGCGCTCAAGAATCGCAACATCGGCTTCTCGAACTTGCACCAGCTGATCACGGACCTGCACGAAGGGCACAAGAAGTCGCTGCCATGCGGTGCGGGGCTCAAGATGCTCGCTGTCGACCACAAGGGTGATCTGAACCTGTGCCACCGCTTCACAGGCTCAACACTGCCGACGTTCGGCAATGTGCGCGATGGTGTCGCGCAGGAACAGCTCAATGACTTTCTGTCTGAGCGCCTTGACCGGAGCGGAACAGGCTGCGATAGCTGCCGGATTCGCAACCTGTGTTCGGGCGGTTGCTATCACGAGAGCTATGCGCGCTACGGCGACCCGGCGCACCCGACCTATCACTACTGCGAGCTGATGCGTGACTGGATCGATTTCGGCATTGAAGTCTACAGTCGCATCATTGCAGGAAATCCGGCATTCATCGACAACTACATTACTCCGCGGAAGGCGCACTGACATGAAACATCTAAAGCCGCTTAACAACAAGGCAAAGCAGCTTGAGCAAGCCGCGCAGGAAGACCGGCTCGAAGAAGTCGTCGCGATGACGTCTGTTGCAGGCTGTACTGCTACAACCGACCCAGGCTGGGAAACCGATGCATTCGGCGGCATTGCGTCATTGTGCCAGCCAATGGAGGCAGATCTTTACGGCTGCTCTGATCCGTGTTGGTGGCCTGCTCAAGTGCCGGATACGATGATCACTTACCCGAACTGGAACAAATCCGATTCCGTAGCTAGTACTGACTGGCGCAAGCTCGGTAGCGTGTTTCCGAAGGATAAGTAATCGACACCGCACACACTGGGGAATAAATATGTCAATTAAGAAGTGTTTGGCTACAACTATGTTGTCGGCGATTCTGTCGGTTTGCTCGATGGTGAGTGTAGCCGCGACGAATAGCGCACTTAAAACAGGGCACGAATATCTTGCGATTGTTGGCTATCCGAATACGCTGACTGTTGTGGATGCAGCCAGCGATGAGATTTATAAATCATGCTCGTTGCCAGATGCATTTAATCCGGGGACCGTGGTGATTAGTCCGGATAAGTCGCGTGCGTTTGTATTGAACAATCGATACGGCGATCTTTATGGTGTGGAGCTGGATACATGCAAGGTCGTGTTCCATGCAGATCTCTCGGACAGATCCGGTGAACGCGTGAAATCGATCTTCTCCATCGCCGTGAGCCCTGATGGCAAGGAGATATACAGCGTCGTCAATCCAACCAAACTCAATCGCGACAACTATGAAGTTCAGACGCCCCGTCTACAGGTGTACTCGACGGGTGGTGGCATGGATGCAAAGCCGATCCGAACATTCCCCGTCCCGCGTCAACTCGGGGTTATGTTGGCCGCGAACGACGGATCACTGTATATCGCAGGTGCGGATATCTACCGCATGGACGTGAAATCCGGGAAACTCGACGTCGCTGTTGCTGTACGGAACTGGAAAAGACCGCTATATGGGCAGCCGGATGTTTTGAATGCGTGGCCACAGCAACTGCCTCAAAATGCGTTTGATTCAATTTATACCGCCGATCGCTTCAAAGACGAGAAGAAGACTCCAGGGACGAACGAGACGATGTATGGCTACATTGACATCGATCTTGCGACCGGTAAGGCGTCGCTGAAGGACTTCGCTCCTGTTACGGAAGTGTTTTTCAGTGGTGTACGATCTCCAACAAATCCGGATATTGTGTACGTTGTCGGAAATCGACTCGCGAAATTCGATTCGAAAACGGAAAAGCTTGTTGGTGAGGCGCCACTTGATCACACCTACTACGTGCTGACGCTAAATAAATCTGGAAAAAAGGTGTATGTGGCTGGAGCAGCCAATACAATTAGTGTATTCGATGCGGCCACCATGAAGAAAATCAAGGAGATCCGCTTGAGCGGAGATACGGCTCAAGCTACTCCGCAGATCTTCATGCGATAACTTGCCAAAGTACGTTCGTACCACGATCGCTCGTATAGCAATCGAGGATCAGGTACTCCGGGCGATACGATCTCGCTTGCGTGATGTCCGTGCAATCAACGTTCGACGAGTGAATCGCGTGGGCACTGGGGGTATTTCGTCACATTGCACAGGGCTCGCCGCAAGCGCGTTCCGCGTTCGGCTTCGTTGCTGGCGCTGATGCTGAACGACAGCACCCCCGGTGACCTCCACGAGCGATTCTGCGATGCCCATGCGCCTTATCAAAGTGACAAACGCGCTGACCAGCTGTTTTGGGAGGGTGCCCCTATGTCCTTCGTCAAGCGTTAGGGGCCGACTTCGGTTGGTAAATGGTGCCGTCGCGCAGCATGGCGAACATGACGTCGCAGCGTCGCCGTGCCAGCGCAATGAGTGCTTGGTTGTGGCGCTTGCCCTGCTGGATCTTGCGCGAGTAATAGGCCCGCGAGACGGGGTCTCGCAAGGCTGCGAAGGCGGATAGGAACAAGGCACGCTTGAGCACCTTGTTACCGCGTCTGGACGGATGCTCGCCACGTATTGACGAGCCTGATCGCCGGGTGACTGGCGCGAGGCCGGCGTACGCAGCCAAGTGAGCAGCCGAGGCGAAGGCTTTATGGGCAACTTCGGTCAGGAGTCTGGCGGCGGTCCTGACGCCGACTCCCGGCATGCTGGTCAGGACCGGCCAAAGAGGGTGAGCAAGCACCAGGCGCTCAACTTCGGCCGCGACCTCGTCGCGTTGCTTACGCAAGGCCGCAAGCTGCTGGGCCAAGCGAGGCATGACGATGGTGGCGGCTTGCGTGCCGGGCACGGTCACGGCTTGTTCGCCCAGTGCCTGAACGATCTCGGTCGCCAAGCCTTTGCCCATGCGAGGAGCGAGCTTGGTTAGGCGATTGGCGAGCGCCTTCTCGCTGACGGCGGCAAGCGCGGCGGGCGACGGGTAGCGCTCAAGCAGATCGAGCACCGCTGGATGGTCGAGGCGCGGTCCGAGAACGCGCTCGAGAGCGGGATGGATCTGGGTGAGCAAGCCGCGAATGCGGTTGCTGGTTTGAGTGACCTGATCGGCGAGATCGTCGTCGAAGCCGCACAGCATGGTGAGTTCGGCGAGTTGCTCGTCGGCCAACCGAAGCGAGCGCAGTGTGTGCGGCATCGAGCGAGCGGCTTCGGCAATGATCGCGGCATCGCGGGCATCGGTCTTGGCTTCGCCGGCGTGCAGATCAGCGATGCGGCGCATAGCCAGTCCCGGCAGATAGGCGACGAGTACGCCTTCATTGCGGGCAACGGCCACGGGAAGCGCGCCGACGGTGGAAGGCTGATCGACGACGAACAGAAGTCGACCATGCGTCTTGAGTTCGGCGATGAGGGCGCGCAGCTTGGCCTCGTCGTTGGGTAGCGCCTTGTTGTACAGGCGCTTGCCATTCCGATCGAGCGCGACGGCATGATGCTGGCCTTTACCGACATCGACGCCGATGAAGACATCGACGGCGCCATGTTGTTGAGTGTCTTGCATCGAAGTATGAGCAGAGTGAACGGATTGGCCTGCAACAACGGTGGCAAGTCTCGGCATCCACGTTACGGACGGCGTCGGGATATCCCGGCCAAACCCCTATTAGCGATCACCAGCCACCCACCAGGCCCGGTGACAACACCCCCCGGATCATGACTGCGACTGGGGGCGGGAATCATGCCGGGCCTGGCTGGCCAAAGCCCCGATTATCGGGGCGTGAAGATAGTAACGGGGGGCGCGGTCTAGCGCCGTCCAACGGACGCTGGCACTCGCATCGATGTGGTGACGTCGCTATCGAGCGCCCGTAAGACGTTCGATTTTGAGAGGGAGCCTCGGCAGACGCGCAATTTCGCTTGCACGGCTCTAGTATCGGGAGACTCGGCACGTCACGTGCTAGACCCCAATAGTTCACACGTTCATATCATGGATCAGAACCAGGTTTATTTGTCGCCCGTGACAACTCGCGCTGCAGACACGGCGGCCGCGCCGTATTTCGGCAGCCCCCCGTTTTTGTTGCGTCTCTCGATCGTAGATTGGCTGTTCGCGCTTGCACTTGTCGGCGGCGCTGGTTTCGCGCTTGTGCGCTACTGCGTGCACATGGACGTCTACGATCGCGCTGTGATGATTGGTACCGTGCCCGCGCTCGTTGCAGTTGGCTGGCACTGGAAGCACGCTCGGCTGCTGATGGCAGCCATCGCGGTGCTGTCGTTGCTGTCGGCCCAATTGTACGGCGGCGACCTGAACCGTGTGGATTCGACGTTCTTCCTGCGTTACCTTCTGTCGAGCCAGTCCGCAATCCTGTGGATGAGCGCATTGCTCGTTCTAGCGACCGTGTTCTACTGGATCGGCATGCTGAGCCGTTCGGAGACGAGCGGCGCAATCGACCAAAAAATGATCTGGTCCGCAGTGCTGATGGTTTTCACCGGGATGATGGTGCGGTGGTACGCGTCCTATCTGATTGGGACGGACGTTGGCCACATTCCAGTGTCGAATCTGTACGAAGTCTTCGTGCTGTTCAGCCTAATCACCGCACTGCTCTATCTGTACTACGAAGGGCACTACGGTACACGCTCGCTCGGCGCGTTCGTGCTGTTCGTAATCAGTGCGGCTGTCGGCTTCCTCATGTGGTACTCGGTGGCCCGCGACGCACAGCAAATCCAGCCACTCGTGCCGGCGCTACAGAGCTGGTGGATGAAGATCCACGTGCCAGCGAACTTTATAGGTTACGGCAGCTTCGCTTTGTCGGTGATGGTCAGCGTGGCGTATTTGCTGAAGTCATGTGGCGTCCTGGCGGACAGGCTGCCGCCGCTGGAGGTGCTCGGCGACGTAATGTACAAGTCCATCGCGGTCGGCTTCATGTTCTTCACGATTGCGACGATTCTCGGCGCGTTGTGGGCCGCGCAGGCCTGGGGTGGCTACTGGAGCTAGGATCCGAAGGAAACCTGGGCGCTAATCGTCTGGCTCAACTACGCGGCATGGCTGCACATGCGTTTGATGAAGGGGTTACGCGGGACGATCGCCGTGTGGTGGGCGATGACTGGGCTCGTCGTCACGGCGTTCGCGTTCCTCGGGGTGAACATGTTCCTGTCAGGGCTGCACAGCTACGGAAAGCTTTAATTGCCTACGAGGGGTGCTGTGCTTCGTTTTCAGAATGACCTGTGTCGATGAGATTGCAGAGGTGTCGGCCATCCGTTCGGCGAATGCTGCTGTGAATTGGGTAGTAACGGGGCGCATGGATTGACGAGCGATAAAAAGCAGGTAACCGTTTTGCAAACGCTGCTCGGCCGCGCATTGTCGGATGTTGTGTACAGCGGCCAGTCTAGATGTGCGCGGTGCGGTGAGGACGGCAAGGCCCATGACGCGAGCCGCTTTCTGACTACCATCGATATAACGATAAGCCGCATGTCGTGCGAAATAAGAAGCGTGGCGGCGACGGCTCAATCAACAAACGCACAGATGGGCACGTGAGCCACGTGTCGAGCCAACGCGAACGCGAATACATCAAGCGATGCTCGTGACGAGGCTGACTGTACGAAGCCGGGGAACGGCACGGGCTATAAGGAGAGTACAAGCTGATTTGAGTTGCAACGCGGTCATCCGATCGAGGTCGACAAATGAGCGAGGCATTTCGAGATGCAACAAGGGGAAATATGACGGGTCGGTAAGCAATTTAGTGGCCGGTTGATTTCAGTGGTTATCTATAAGAAAAGGGAACATTTGTATGGCGGTACTTGGTATGTACCCGACTTTCTACGTTCCAGGCATCGGTACAGCCTGGGTAATGGGCATCATCGGCGTGATTCACGTCGTTGCGTCCCATACGTCGGTCGGTGCATCGTTTCTGTTCGTGCTGCTCGAAACGCGTGCTTATCGCGAAAACAAGCCGCAGTTGCTGGAATTCATCAAGAAGTATGGGATGTTTCTACTCGTATTCTCGTACATTATTGGTTCGATCACCGGCCCCGGCATTTGGTATGCGATTACCGTCGCGAGCCCGCGCGGCGTTAGCGGCCTGATCCACAACTTCGTTTGGGTCTGGGCGAGCGAATGGGTCTACTTCACTGTGGAGGTGATTGGCGTATACGCGCTCGTCTACCTGATAGGCAAGGTCGACCCGAAGACCCACCTGAAGCTGACCTGGTCGTTCGCACTCGCGTCATGGGCAACGATGCTTCTGATTGTTGGGATCCTGTCGTTCATGATGTGGCCTGGGAGCGATCGCTGGTACCAGACCGGCTCGACAAGCGACGCATTCTTCAATGTCAACTTCTTCGCTCAACTCGGCACACGCACCGGCGCGATGGTCGTGATGGCCGCGGTCGTCGGCCTGCTGATAGCGAGCCGAGTGAGTGACCGCGAGCTGCGCCGCAACGTTGTGCGCTTGCTTGCCCCCGTCGGGCTTGTCGGAGGACTCGTCGCGATGCTGATGTTCCTGTACTACCTCCGCACGCTGCCGAATAACGCCATCGTGATGCTCAACGCGAATCTGCTACCAATCTATGGAAAGGACATGATTTGCGTGTTCGTCGTCGCGACGCTGTGGTTGCTCTTCGTGTGGTGGCGCCCACAGCAAGTCTATACATCGCTCGCGGTGGCGATGTTCCTGTTTATCGCGGTGTTTGGAGTCTGGCCGGAGGAGCGGATGCGCGAATCGATGCGCAAGCCGTACGTTGCCGGCCAGTACATATACGGCAATCAGGTGATCGCGCGTGACGTGCCGGCGAAAGGGATCGAATCGGAGGTCGACACGATCGCCGCACACGGTCTGTTGAAGCTCAACCCGTTCGTGCCAGACCGGCTGCGCACGGTGACCGATGCGAACGAACTCGAGGTAGGCCGGCTGCTGACAAAGATGGCCTGTGCAAATTGTCACTCATTAGAGCCGGGCGGGCCGCTGCGAAATCTGCCCGGCAAGCTTCACTATGCGCCCGACGCGGACATGATCGCTGCGTTCATGGAAGGCCCGCTCAAGCACGGCACACAGCCATACATGCCCCGCATCGATTTGCCGGGCGACGAGATCCGCGCAATTTCCAGTTTCCTCGCGGCGGTGAACGCCGGAAAGAACGTGGACCGAATGATTGCGCAACAACAAGCGTCGATCGTATCTGTATCGACAAGGAAGTAGGGACATGGATATTGGAACTGTGATGAACGCGATGCGCGATCCAGCCGGGCTACCCGCCCAGCCGATCGTGTTTCAGGTGCTGATGGTGATTACTTGGGTCCTGCATATTGCATTCGTGCATCTTGCGCTCGGCAGCGCAGGGCTCGCTATCGTCGCGTTTCACCGGCGCGGCGCCGGCCCGTACTGGGAAAGGTTGTCGTTCGCGTTGACCAAGGTTGCGAAGGTCGCAGTGTCGCTGCTGATAGTGCTCGGGGTAGGCCCCCTGTTATTTACGCAAGTGATCTACGACCCGCAGTGGTATACGTCGAACGTGCTGTCTGGGCGCTGGGCGATTGCATTCATCTTTACGCTCATCGTAGGCTACTGCTGCTGGTTCGTGTTCTACCAGGGCAATCACGCGGGTGCGAAGACGCGTGTCGGCCTTTACGCATGGAGTGCACTCGCGCTGTTCTGTCTTGACGGCCTCATCATGCACGCACTGTCTTATCAGGAACTGCTGCCGCAGCAATGGATTCAGTGGTACGCGCCGGGCGGCGATGTCGATACGCGCGGAGCTGCGCTACACGCGATCGAATGGGCGCGCTACGTATTCATCATGGCCCTATCTGTGCCGGGCGTCGGCGTTTTCCTGCTCGTCTACGCGCAATACTTCGCCGGTCGCGCCGATCGTGAGCCGGGATACCTCTCATTCGTACGTGCACTCGGGCAACGTATCGCCCACCGGGGATTTACGCTGTCGGTCGCGACATCACTCGCATGGCAAGCTGACTTGCGGCACGCGAGCGGGCTCGTGCTGCATCCGATTGGCTGGTTGCTCGTCGCTGGCTTAGTCGTGATGGCGTGGTGGATGCATCGGTTCGAGCTGGAAACGCATGGCTACCTGCCGGCCGTCGCGAGCGTTGCTTTGCTCTCGATACTCTCGCTGTGGCGGGAAATCATTCGCATCGCTTGCCTGCGTCCATTCGGCTATGACGTGCACAGCTACCCGGTCCACTTTGATTGGCCGTCAACGTTCCTATTCTTTTCAACGCTCACGGGCATCGGTGGGGTTGTCGGCGGCTTCTATCTGTTGCTGCTGTACCGTGCCGGTAGGGTCAAGAACTGCTACACCGCCGAGCGTCCGGTCACGCGTCTTGGCACCGGAGCGCTGGCGGTGCTTGGACTCTGGATCGCCGTGTTCCTCGCCTACGGGATTGCGATCTCGTATCGCGACAGCTTCATTTGATCTGCGGTAAATGCTCCAAAAATCCTTCCCATGAAATCGACTTTTTTTGCTGGTCTCACGTTGCTGATTGCTCATAACGCTGCCCACGCTCAAGCGATCGACCAGGTGCCCGATGTAGATGCCGGTGCGCGCCGCGCCGCAGTCTGCTTCGCCTGCCATAACGAAAACGGAATCGCGAGGATTCCTGGCGTGCCGAACCTCGCGGGCCAGCACTCTGACTATCTGGAGACTGCACTGCACGCGTACCGCGACGGGCAGATGCGCCAGAACCCAACGATGAATGCGATGGCAAAGCCGCTGTCGGACCGCGACATCGTCAACATCGCCGCGTATTTCGGTCGCTTGCTGCGCGGCAACGAATGATTTTTTCATTGGGGTTTGGATGCACTTTTCGCTCATAAGATCTGCTTCGGGCGGTGCAGCGTGACTCGCTGCATGGTGCATTCTGGGCGATATTCAGTTGTTAATGCGAATTCCTAATTTATATATAAGTATGATGCATCGATTCAGAACATGCTTACCGTCGCCCTTACAACACGCTCCCGCTTCGTTTTCACGTCCACGCAGAGCGCAGCCGTTTTACCACTGTTCAATAACTGAACGCATTTCGGAGCGTACCGCTCTCGCTACGGACAATCTAGCGGCACGAACAATTCCCGATAGCGACGCTTGCCCCTCATTGGGTAACGTGCCGACATCCGGACGTCGGCAAGCATCGTCGACGTACCCCAACACGGCTTTCGCCAAATACTGACAGGAGTCAGCATGACCGTTACTTCCGCACGCCTTCTTGACAACGACGTCTGGCATCGGCGTCTCTTCACAGGTGCATGGCAGGCCGGCGCGTCGGTTGCCGATGTGCTCGAGCCCGCCACCGCCAATCGCCTTGCAAGTATCGGCATGGCTGACGCCGAACTTGTGGCCGCGTCGTCGAAGGCTGCGTTCGAGGCGCAGCAGGCTTGGGCCGTGCTGCCCTACGACGAGCGCGCTGCCGTCCTGCGTCGTGCCGCGCGTCTCGCCGAAGAGGCGTTTGACGAGATTGCCGGTTGGATCGTACGCGAAAGCGGATCGACGCGCGCCAAGGCCGGTTTTGAAACCATGGTGACGGTGAAGGCACTGCACGAGGCGACTGCACTGCCGTCACGCTCTGCAGGTGAGGTCCTGCCTTCGGTGCCCGGCCGTCTCTCGCTCGCACGCCGCCGTCCGTTGGGTGTGATCGGGGTGATCTCGCCGTTCAACTTCCCGCTCTATCTGGCGATGCGTGCAGTTGCGCCGGCACTCGCACTCGGCAACGCTGTCGTGCTCAAGCCAGATCCGCGTACCTCAGTTTGCGGCGGCTTTGTTATCGCTCGCTTGTTCGAACTTGCCGGCCTGCCTGCCGGCGTGCTCCACGTGCTGCCCGGTGACGGTGCGGCGGGCGCGGCACTTACGAGTGATCCCAACATCGCGATGATCCAGTTCACGGGGTCTACGAACGCGGGCCGAAAAGTTGGCGAGGCAGCAGGACGCAACCTGAAGAAGGTCTCGCTCGAACTCGGCGGCAAGAATTCGCTGATCGTGCTCGATGACGCCGACCTCGATCTCGCCATCGCCAACACGGCGTGGGGTGCGTATCTGCATCAGGGTCAGATCTGCATGGCGACTGGCCGCGTTCTTGTGCAGCGCAAGATCTACGACCGATTTGTGGAAAAGCTCGTCACGAAAGCGGCAAGCCTCACCGTTGGCGATCCGGCTACCGATGACGTCGCACTCGGACCAATCATCAATGCGGGGCAGCGTGATCACATCGCGCGCGTGCTGGCGGCCGCGACGGAAGCGGGCGCGCGCATCGAGGCGGGTGGCGGCTTCCGCGACCTGTTCTTTGAACCGACCGTACTGAGCGGCGTGACGGCGCAGAATCCTGCGTTTAACGAAGAGATCTTCGGGCCGGTCGCGGTGGTTGTGCCCTTCGACACTGACGAAGAAGCGACCGCGCTCGCCAACGATACCGAATACGGGCTTTCGATGGCCATCGTAACGTCGGACGTGGGTCGCGCGTTGCGCATGGGCGAACGTCTGCGCACGGGGCTTCTGCACATCAATGACCAGACCGTCAATGACGAAGTAATTAACCCGTTCGGTGGGGTGGGCGCGTCTGGAAATGGCACGAGCATTGGTGGTCCGGCCAATTGGGAGGAGTTTACTCAGTGGCAGTGGCTTACCTTGAAGGGTGAAGCGCCGGCTTATCCCATTTGACGAGCGCGAACGAACTGAACGGTCCGAAGTACCTCGACGATTCGGCGAGCAGGAACACGAGTACGAAAGCTGCAGGCCGCATCGTCACGGCCGCAGTCGCGCTTGGTAAGGGCGAGCCGTTTGCAATCCAAGATTCGGGCTGCTCGCGCTAGACCGCAATGCGCCGGGTCTACAGGGTGACAACGTGCTGCGCTGGGTCCGTCGGAATCTCGCCGCGCGTCTGCCCGTCCTGTTCACAACTAGCACGCGCGATACATCGCACCACCACATGGACGCCGAAGTTTGTCTCCCCAAACCGTTGAGTTCGGCTGCACCGCTCGCGTGCGTTGGCATGCTGTTGCGCGGCCAGAATCGGAGCGAACCCGTAGCGGAGAAGCTAGTGTGCGGCGATTACGAATTCGAGGCTGGCGGGGAGCGCGTTTTTGTGCGCGGCAATTCCGTCACGCTGACGCGCAACGTGTTTGAACTCGCGCTGCTTCTTTTCAAGCATATGAGCCGGCCGCTGTCGCGCACGCATATCCTCGATGCGATCTGGAAACAGGGTGCAGGCATTCCCTCGCGCTCGATGGACATGCACTAAGTCGATGGTGCGCACGAAGCTCGGCCTGCGGCCCGAGAACGGCTATTGACAGATGCCGATTTACGGCTATGGTTATCGGATCGAAAAGGGCGAAGTCTGAGAGGCGCTATATTGGCTTGAAGAACAATGCGAATGTGGATTTGTTCCGAACGCCTCGTCAAGCGGCACTTCGTTACTGGTGCACGGCACAACCAATAATGAAACGACTTTCTAACTCACTATACTACGTGCACGCACAATTCGCGGTATCGTGGAAGGGCTGCGGAAGATGGCACACGCGACGTCACGCTCGAGCCGATTCTGCGTTTCGCGCATGTTTAAGGTATTGCTGCGGTACAAGTAGCGAGTTTACCAGCACCGCCCCGGCTCCCTCAAGCTGCGCTATCCTTGTGCATGTCCGGTAATCGCAGCTTCATGCGCGCGGCCATCTACCGTGGACGATTGGCATGGCGACCCCAAAGGTGCAGTGTTGCTCGTTTGGTCGAGTTGCCTGCACGCCACCACCGATCTTCCGCTCCTAACGCAACTCATTTACGGGATCCTGAATGAATCGCACGTCCGCGGCCGAGTCGATGCACGACAACGCGCCTGCACAATTGCATTCGGCCCGAGAGCGTTTTGGCGGCGGTGCAAAATTGCCCGATGCCTTGACGCCGAATTTGCTCCCCGACCCCGTGGCGCGCTCATGGGCACGCTCGCGCGACGCCGGCATAATGCCTTGGCAAGCGCCGGAATACGAATTGCTGAACGGCACGCGCAGTGCGCTTGAGTCGCCCGATGACCGGCGTCTGTATAGATGCATCGTCGATGAAATCGAGCAACTTTGGGACGCGTTTGGTGGCGATGACTGGACCATTTTCTGCGTGAATCTCAAGGGCACCGTGATCCACGCACGCCGCAGCGCCGGGTGCGACGACGAACTGATCCTGCCAATCGTCGCAGGCCGGCGTATCCTTGAGTCCCACCTCGGCACAACAGCACCGAGCTGCGTGCTGCATGAAGGCATCGAGGCGACGGTAACTGGCGGGCAGCACTACCTCAATGAGTTCGAGCGTGTCTCATGCCTGGCCGTGCCGCTTTTTGGACTGCACGGTGAGATGGTTGGCGCTCTCGATATCACCGGTGCTGGTCAGCGTGATTTCGCGCAAATGAAAGAGCAGTTCCGTCTCGCCGCGCTCGCTGCTGAGCAGCGCCTGTTCGGGACGTTGCGCGGTTGCCATCTGCTGCGCGTGCAGCACGACCCTCGCTGGCTCGCCACTCCGCTCGCAGGTATGCTCGCGGTCGAGGAGGATGGGCAACTGCGCGCTGTGAGTCGTATGGCGCAGCGCATCCTTTCGTTACCGGATGGCGCGACGGACTCTCGGCTCACGCTGCGCAATTTGTTTGACGAAACGTCACCGGCTCTGCTGACGCGCATACTGAGGCCACAGCGCGGCCCACAACGCATTTCACGCGCGGACGGCAGCCGACTGTGGGTTCAATATGTGCGTGCGCCACTTAATCGCAGCACCGCGCGCCGCATGAATGCGGATTTCGGGGGGGAATGCGTCGAGGCCGATTCCCCCGGGTCTGGCAGCGCCTCGCGTGACGCGCAGAAAACCGGAACGAGCCTCGAAGAACAGTTGTTCGTCGCAATCGAGCAAGCCATGCGTGACCACAACGGTAACGTCGCGGCGGTGGCGCGCCAATTGCGGATCTCGCGTACTACCGTATACGCGCGGTTCCGCCGATTGCGTGAGCTGGGAATGCCGGTGGGGTCGGACGAAGACGAGGTAAACCCTCAATCATCAGACGAGAGCTGACTGAAGCGGCCTGCTACAAAAGCGCGCCCCAACGCGGGGCGCGAGGGCGCATCATCACCGAACGGTGCGCCTTGAAGTGCTTCCAGAGCAACGGTAGATAGTTGCGGCCGCTGAACGCGCGGATCGCCGCACAATTCTCGCGCAACGGCTCCGATCGCCTTTCGGCGCGAGCAGCTTCCTTACCGCCCGGGCGATGGCCGTCTCGTCGGATTCGTCGGCAAGGATGTCTACTACACCGTCAAGCAAACCGACGAGATCCTCGACCTGATCGCGCGGTTTGCGCTGAATTGCGTCGAGCTCGTTGCTTGCACGCTTGTGGATGGCACCCATGCGCCGTACGAACATGTCAGCAAGGTCGTCGCGGGCGCGCATGCGGTTGAGCAGCGCGACGATCAATGTGTAGCGCTTCTCGGGCAGTGTGTCGCTCCTGATCGCCGACGCGTCGAGCGCCATCGCCTGGTTGGCGAGCGAGCGCAGCTTCGAGGCCGGAATCCCGGCGATGGCCAGTGAGAAATCGCCGAGCTCGTCGAGCCAAAAAATCTGGTCGATCAGCAGCTCCAGATGCTGGCGCGATGGGCGTTTCGCATGACACTTGATCCGATTGTAGGCAGTTTGCCGGTTCGACAGATCGCGCGCGAGCAACCTGTCGAGCACGAGTTTCTGTTCATCGGTCAAGCGGCTCGCAACCCACTCCGCGACGGAGTCGAAAGTGCAGGGAAGCTAGAAATCCCGCCACCGCATCGGACGCCGGACCACTACGATTGAAGGGAATTTGTTGGCATTTGGATGAATATAGGCAGATAAATAACATTATCTGTCCATTCTTGTTTTTGATCTAAACTGGCGATCATGAAAACGCGTGAGACCGAACCCATCACCTTCCCCGACGACGCCGAACTGGCTGCGCTGCGCGCCTGGTACGCCGGGCTCGACGCTCGAGCGGCTGTCACGCGCTATCTGGGCGACCGAAAGGCGCCCGGGGCCTCCGCGCGTGGCTTGCTCGGCCGCATCCGGCGGACCCTGATCGCATACGCGGCAAGCCGCCACCGGGACGATCTGGCGGAGGTATTCGGTGAGCGGTCAGCGGCATCGGCCGACACCGTGGCGCGCGCGATCGAGTTGTTGCGCAACTTGCCAGCACCGGTGCCGAACATTGCCGACGCGATTGACCAGTGGCTGCCGCCGCGCGTGGTGGTCGCTCTGCAGGCGCATGGCATCCGGACGCTCGCCGATCTGACCGTGCGCATTCCTCGCCGGCGTCGTTGGTGGAGCACGATCGAAGGGCTGGGCGTCGCCGGCGCGCGGCGCGTGGAGGCGTTTTTTGCCGCATACCCGGCGCTGACCGAACGGGCGCGCGCATTGATCGTCGCGATACCGAGCGGCAACATCGTGCCGTGGGAGCAACTGCACGTACCGCACGAAGTCGATGGCTCACACGGGCAATTCCGTGCACCGCGAGCTGCCTGCCTGCTCAATGCGCCCAACGACTACGAAGCGATCCAGTCCTGGCTATCGCTGCATGAATCGGCGGCCACCCAGCGGGCCTATCGGAAGGAGGCAGAGCGGCTGATTCTATGGGCGATCATCGAGCGCGGCCGTGCACTGTCGTCGATCAATACCGACGACGCGATCGCGTATCGGGCGTTTTTGCGCCGGCCCACGCCGCGCGAGCGTTGGGTCGGGCCGTCGCGGCCGCGGCACAGTGTTGAATGGCGACCGTTCACCGGCGCGCTCGCGCCCCGTTCGGCGGCGTATGCACTGAATGTCCTGTCGGCGCTCTTTCGCTGGCTGGTCGAGCAACGCTACGTTCTTGCGAATCCGTTTGCTGGCGTCAAGGTCAAGAGCCACGCACCGCGCGCGGGACTGGACGTGTCGCGCGGCTTTTCAGAGGGCGAGTGGCTGCTAATCCGCACTGTTGCCGACGGCCTCGAATGGTCCTATGGCTGGAGTGAACCAGCCGCCCAGCGCCTGCGGTTTTTGCTGGACTTCGGCTATGCCACGGGTCTGCGCGCCAGCGAGCTGGTCGGCGCAACGCTCGCTGACATTCACCGGGACGAACACGGCGATCACTGGCTGCACGTGCTCGGTAAGGGCGGAAAACGTGGGAAGGTGACGTTGCCGGCGCTGGCCCGGACGGCGCTCGACCAGTATCTCGTGCAGCGGAGGCTGCCGGTCACGCCCGCGCGCTGGAACCCGGCGACGCCGCTTGTCGCGAGCCTCGAGGAGGAGGGCGCAGGCATCGAAAGCACGCGGCTATGGCGTGTGCTGAGGCGGTTCTTCGTGCTGGTGGCCGACGCAATCCAGGGCGAGCGGCCTGGGATGGCCGAGAAGCTGCGCCGGGCGAGCCCACACTGGATGCGGCATACGCACGCGTCACATGCGCTGGCGCGGGGCGCCGAGTTGGTTATGGTGCGCGACAACCTGCGCCATGCGTCGATCTCGACGACGTCGACCTATCTGCATAGCGACGAAGTGCAGCGAGCCCGGCAGTTCGATCAGGCGTTTGCCGCACGGAGTTGAGTGGAAGGCGGTTTATATCGGCGTGTTGCATTAGCTGCATTAGCTGCATTAGCTGCATTAGCTGTATTAGCTGTATTAGCTGCGCAGCTAAACCAACGCTTTCTGCTAAAGCAAAGCGCGCCGACGTCCTTTTGCTGACCGAGTGGGCAGCGCAGGATATGCGTCGGGCCGATTGGCGGCAGGGGGATCGGCCCGCCACGGACTGCTTTGACACATTGCCAGAGGGCGTCGTGTTCGCTGGGGAGGTCGCGTGCCACGAGTTCGATCAGTCGCCGCACGTCCCGTGGGTTGTCGGGAATGACCTCGGCGGGCAATTTCCCGTCGAGGCGCTTCGCGCCTGCGCATCATGAAAGCGTGCACCACCCAGAAGTTTGCACGTGCGTCCGCGAACATGCGCAACACCGTCCGGAGGCGTTCCGGTGCCACATCGAATTGCCACTTCGGATAGCGGAATCCGCGCGACTTTCCGGGGGCATCGGCGCGCACAACTCGCCATCGCGACGCTCTTCGTTGATCGAACGCGCATTGCGACAGGCATCACGCACACCGAGAAGCGCCAAATTGCCGGGGGGCGCGTACTGTTCGAGGGCGAATCGTCTTTCGTGCGCACGCGAGCAGATCTCCCGGCGCCACGCGGCCCGAAAGGACGACAGCTGTTCGTGGAGCCACCGCGGCCGCATGTATCTCGCCACACGACAAGCGCATCAGTACCCCAGCGAGGTAGTCCACTGCCGCCAGTCGCGGATTCGCGAATTCCTGAACAATCCGCTTCCCGCCCTTGACCGCGAGCAAGGCAAACCAATCTGCACGCCGACGTCGACCTTGGGGCACGCGATAGGCTGAGCCGGAGGCGTGAGCAGCCACGCGTAGCTCCCCCTGGCCATCTGGCGATCGGGCGCGAACCGTTGCTGGTGTAGTCGGTCGGGGTCTATGATTGGTCTTACCGACCGGTCTTCGCTGCACGGCTGGGCAATCTTCGCGCGCAAGGTCGCGATCGACTTGGTGCGGTAGCCCGTGACACCTGACGCCGTGACAACTTTCGTGACGTCTTGTCGATTGGAGCCGGTATTTTTCTTCATCTTCAACTGCCGGTTTGTGGTGACAGCTGGCCCAGCAAGATGGTGATTTTATTTCGGCAGTTTCGCGGATCCAGAGAATCATGAAGAGTCTAAGCCAGATCGTTGAAGATGGTCGACGTCGCGAAGAAGCGACACACAGGGAGATTATGGCCGCAGGTGAATGGCTCACGGCCGAGCAGATTAACGCGCGTCAGAGTGCGCCTCCTGTTGACAAGAAGCAACCGGCTAGTGATTGGCAGAAAAGTCGCCGGATATTCGGCGTGGCCTTCGACGACAAGGAATACTTCGCGGGCTACCAGTTCGATTCCATGTGCCAGCCATTGCCGATCATTCAAGACCTTCTTGCTGTGTTTGGCGATCGATACGTGTCTTGGACAATCGCAGCCTGGTTTCATTTCCCAAACGGTTGGATCGCCGGCACGGGTGACCATGATGGCGAGCCGGTCGCGCCGATGGATGCACTTGACCGCCCAGAGGATGTCATCAGAGCGGTACAGTTCATGCACGGTGGCTACGTTGCCTGAGGGTTCGGATCAGCGCACAGTTGGCGGTCCGCCGCCTACACGGAGTTTGACCGATCAAGTCATCTCTTCGTGTAGGCAAACTACTGCGCGATTACGCGGAACACTGGCATCGAATTGATGAGTTGCTGTATGTGAAAGCGTGGCAGGCAAGGCCAGACGTGAAAGGAGTTCAATTTTGAATTGGTTTGTGGAAGCCCCGTGACGCAACCTTCTTGACATCCGTCCGTGTAGCCATGAGCCGTTGGTACGCCAAGTGCCGACTCACCCTCAATCTGCGGCGTCGGGCCTGAATGGAAGTGTGGAAGCGGGCGTGTTCGTGCCGACAAAGTTATGGCATAAGCATGTAGTGCCGCCCGGTCAAATTCACGAATCGGCACGCATATCAACCACGCAGAACAATGGAGCGGCACACGAGAGTAGGGCGCTGGCATCGGCTCCCTGCGCTGCCAGCGTTGGCAACATGGGCCAACGCGATGACCCGCGAGCCAGTCCGACACGTTCATGGAACTCGCGCCCAAACGTCATGCCACCGATAAGTTTCGCTTCCTCGGCTCGAGACGATAACCACCATCGACGGGCGGGGGCGGACCTGGGCCCGTTGCCTTTCGAATCAGCGATCTCCATTTTCTGGCGATCTTGCTGGCGAAACGTTCTTGGACGCCGGGACGCCCGCGACCTTTTTCCCAAACGGCAGGACAACGAAAGCTCGGCATGGTCGATCGGGGCAAATTCTCAAACGTGACCGGCTGGAACGCGACAGAAGTCAGCCAAGGTTCAGCTAAGCTGCGCGATCTCCTTTTCGAGAAGCGGCTACGAATCTGTCCAATTTGTCTCGAATCGGCGTACCACAGTGTCTGGCACCAGTTTCGAGGGACTCCACATTTGCCCGATTCATTCATGCCAGTTGTTACCTACTTGCGCCTATTGCGGCGCAGGCACCTTGATCGTCAACGATTATTTCCGCCACAACGCGCGATGGATGCGCTGCGTTTTCTGTGGCCAATATCTCGCGGGAGCCGCGCCGGATCTGAACGCTCACATCGACCTCAGAGATCAGTCGGGCACGCTTGCCGCTCACTTTGGAATGCTGGACAAATGGTGGAGGGACTATGCCGGTGTCCTCGGCCTGATTTCGGAACTCGAGCCGATAGAATCCCCAGACCGGAAGGCGGGCCGATATTCCGGGGAATACCTGATCGCCAGTTTGTTCGATATCCTTGCGCCAATGCCAGGGTATCCGGCGAATTCAAACGGCAGGTTGAATGTGTTTCAGTGGTGCGCGTCGGCCAATCGCCCTGGCCGCATGCGAGCGGACTACCATGTAAAAAGTTCGGCTTATAGGAACGCGCTTGGCAAGCTGCTCCGATGGGCCATCAGAGAGCCCGATCAGGTACGACAACTCCGGGACATCGGAAGGGCGCTCGAACAGCGCTGGGCGACGGACGTCACGCTTTATTCATCGCCCGTAGTAGCTGTCGGGTTAACCAGATACTGGTTTGAAGGACACAAGTGGGACATCTACCACGCAACCGATCCGCATCGCCATGCACTGCGGTCGGATGTGCCCCTGCCGAGCGCGTTACACCAGCCAGTCTTAAGACTAGAGATGCAGGCATTCACGAGCGCGATTTGCTCAGCGTTTCTCCACGACGTCCGCCGGGCAACCGAGCAGGGGAGGAGCCTGTCAAGCGAGCAATTGCGACAATCCGGGCCGGCCGCCGCCGGCGTGCGCAAACAGGAGGGCAAGCTGTTCAGCGGCCTGATTGTCTTTCCGGGCAATGACGACGTACCGCATTCGCCATTGCGGCGGTATCAGTTGGAGTGCCTCATTGGCGCGTCGTCGATACTCGATCGTTGCGCTTTGCCGAAGGGCGGTAACGGTTGAGCATGGCCCCGTCCGCTCTTGACGACTATGCAGACGGGAGGATTCGGTTACCAAGCGCTCGTCGCATTGCATCGGCTTTGACGCGCTCGTCGGCCAGTGCCTTGTCAAGCGCTTCTGCTCGACCTTTCCAATAACGGCACTGCTCGGACATCTGCTGCCTCAGGTTGTCCGTTTGCATACGCATATGGTTTTCCAGTCCCGCCACGCGCTGAACCGCGCCGGTCAATGCATCAAGGCGCTGCACCAGTTCCGCCGTCCGTTGGTCAGGCTCGGCGCGCTCCCGCTCGAGTTGCTGCGTGAGTTCCCGCACCTGCGCCTCCGCTGACATCGCGCGCACGCTAACGGTTGTGCATTCGGCTTCATATCTCGCCAGGCGAGCGTAGGCGTCGCGCAATGCCATCTCCGAGACCTCCACGCGCACGCGAAGGTCCATCATTTCGTCGCTTCGCTCATCAACTGGCAGCAGGCCGGGGCTGGCCGCCGGGGGTGGCGCGATCGGCTCCCCAGCCTCGCGCACATTACGCGACCGCGGCTCCGGCAATCCTGCCTCCCGAGCGCGACGGGTAGCTTTTGACCAAGTCAGTCCCGACGGTCGCCGGCGAATCCCAACCGCTGATAGCATCCGTTCATAAAGCGTCTGGCCATACAACTGGCCAGTAGTGCGTGCAACGGCCGCGATAAACTGGTCGAGGAATTCGTTATTCTCGTGATGAGGTGCAGCCTCATTGGCGGACGTGGCGGCCGCAGCGATCGCGCGCCATTCGTCTGACGTAAAGGTAATGGCCGGCCGACCCATAGAGCGGTCCCTTGAACGAAACCTGGTTTACTATACAAACCCACCTGGGTTTGGGTGAGATCATCAAGTTTGTCCACGTAATTCGTGTCGAAACTCGCAGGTCGACGGCCTTCGCCGACGGAATTCATGTCGGAATTCGGGGTTGCGAACGAGCGACCCTCGACGCAATTCGTGTTGGAAATCGGATCCTGGAATTCCGTAACGATTTGTGAGGGATATCGGATACACATTACGTAGGCGGGCTCCCATATCGGCGAGGGAGTCGTTGAGCGGTTCCGCCGGTTGGTCGGGCCGGCGGCAACATTGGGTGTACTTTCAGATCACAACGGCATTATTGGGTGAACTTTTTGGCCGCGATCGGCAAGAGTGGGTGGACTTTAGTTGCAGCCCGCGAACGCGTCGTGCCGCGATGTACTGATTGCATCAGCCGCGCTCCAGTCTAGGCGGTGGTTGCGCGCTGGGAAGCCCTCGCGACGGTGGTTCGGACGCCTGTCACCGGTCGCCTGATGCGCACCGCGCGCTGCCAGCCGAATGTCACCCAATGTTGCCGAATGTCCAATTCGGCCGCCGGAGGCCCAAAATGGGTGACATTTAGTTCCTCGGACTGTGTACTCGGCGGGGCAAGGTCACCTCGGACTCCAGGGTCACGTCGGATTTCCTCGGACTTCATTCTCCCGCTTGCTCTCGTGAAATTGTCGTGCTAATTTTTCATGAAATTTGGCGATGAAAATTTCACGGGAATTCGCATGTTCGTGCAGTCCGACCGTCACGTCGCAAGCTACTACGCCGGCACTTATCCGGCGCCGATTTCGCGGCGGCCCGAACTGGACGAACGCGTCGACGCCGACGTACTGGTCGTCGGCGCGGGCTTCAGCGGGCTGCATACGGCATTGCGCCTCGCGCTCGCGGGCAAGCGCGTGGTCGTGCTCGAAGCGAGTCGCGTCGCGTGGGCCGCATCGGGCCGCAACGGCGGACAGGCGCTGCTCGGCTGGTCGTGCGACATGCAGCCGCTCGAGGATTCGCTCGGCCGCGACGGCGCGCGCGTGCTGTGGGACAGCATGCGCTGGGCCGCGGCCGAAGTGCGCGAACTGCCCGCGCGGCACGGCTTCGACATCGACTACCGGCCCGGCAGTCTGTGGGCCGCAGTGCGGCCGCGTCGCGTCGCGATGCTCGCGCAGGCCCGCGACGAGGCAGCGCAGCGCTGGGGCTACGACCGCCTGCGCGTGATCGGGCAGGACGAGATGCCCGAGTGGATCGGCAGCGCGCGCTATCTCGCCGCGCTCCACGATCCCGAGGCCGGCCATCTGAATCCACTGAAGCTCGCGCTCGGTCTCGCGCAGACGATCGAACGGGCCGGCGGCCGCATCTTCGAGCAGAGCCGCGTGCTCGAGTATCGCGAGACCGAGGGCGGTCACGTTGCCCGCACCGCGCACGGCGAGGTGCGCGCGGACGTGCTGGTGCTCGCGTGCAACGCGTATGTCGACCGGCTCGATCCCGAACTGTCGCGCCGGTTGCTGCCGGTCGGCACCTACCAGGTCGCGACCGCGCCGCTCGCGCCGGACGTCGCACGCTCGCTGCTGCCGCGCAACAGTTGCGTGATCGACAACCAGTTCGTGCCCGACTACTTTCGCCTCAGCCCGGACAACCGCCTGCTGTTCGGCGGCGGCTGCACGTATCTCGGCGGGATTCCGGCCGACATCGCGGCCGCGACGCGCCCGCACCTTGAACGCGTGTTCCCGCAACTGGCCGGCGTGTCGCTCGACTACGCGTGGGGTGGCCACATCGACATCAGTATGCGACGCACGCCGGACATCGGCCGTCGCGGCCAGCGTTTCTGGCTGCAGGGCTTCTCGGGGCACGGTGTGTTGCCGACGCTCGCCGGCGCGCGCGCGGTCGCCGACGCCGTGCTCGGCGACGATCGCCTGCTCGCGCTGTATCAGCGCATCCGCAACCCGCGCTTCCCGGGCGGCGACCGCCTCGCCGCGCCGCTGGAAGCGATCGGCAAGGCCTGGTACCGTTTGCGCGATACCGTCTGACGCACCGGAATCCATCATGAACGAGCAGGAAGAGATAGAAAGTCTGGCGATCCTGATCCGCGATCTGCGCAAGCATCGCAAGGTCACGCTCAACGATCTCGCGGAACGGATCGGCCGCTCCGTCGGCTTTCTATCGCAGGTCGAGCGCGGGCTGTCGCGCCCGACGGTCGCGGATCTCACCGCGATCGGCGAGGCGCTCGGCGTGCCGACCACGTATTTCTACAGTCTCAGCAAACCGCGCAGCGTGCCGTGGGTCACACGGCCCAACGAGCGGCGCACCGTGTATTACGCGGCCGGCATCACGGACATCCTCGTGTCGCCGAACATGCGTTCGCGCTTCTCGATCCTGGAGAGTCATCTCGCGCCCGGGGCGAGCAGCGGCGAGCGCTCCGTCGACGACAGCGACGAGCAGGGCGGCTTCGTGCTCGAAGGCGAGCTGACGATCTGGATCGACGGCGACGACACACCCATCACGCTCGGCCCGAACGACGCATTCCAGCTTCCCGCGCACAAGCGGTTCCGTTACGCGAACCTGGGCGATGCGCCGGCCCGCGTGATCTGGGTGTTCACCTGAGTTTGTCGGCCGGCGGCCCGAGGGGCCGTCTCGCCGTGTTGCCGGTTTGCAGTACTGATCGATATCGGGCATGTGACGTGCCGCATGCCGGTGAGTCCGGTTCGCCGCGTTGCGGCACCGCCATACAAGACATGGAAAGGATGAGACATGGCTGACGTCGTTCCCGTGCTGGTCGATGAAATCCGCGCATTCCGGCAGGCGCATCCCGAGATCGGTTATGTCGACCTGATCTGTCTCGACCTGCCGGGCCATTTCTACGGCAAGCGCTATCCGATCGATGCGCTCGAGAAGGTCGCGTCGGGTTCGCTGCTGAAGCTGCCGCAGAACTGCGTGCTGCTCGGCACGCAGGGCGGCCTCTACAAGATCGGCGATTACTGCTTCAACGACGGCGACCCGGACGCGCCGCGTCGCCTGATTCCCGGCACGCTGAAGCCGGTGCGCTGGGAGCGGAAGCCGCTCGCGCAGATGCTGATCAGCTCCGATGGCACGGATGCGCCGATCGAGTTCGAGCCGCGCGAAGTGCTGGCGCGCGTGCTGCGGCGGTTCGCGGCACGCGGCATCCGGCCGGTCGTCGCGTTCGAGCTCGAGTTCTATCTGTTCGCCGCGCAGCTCGCGGACGGGATGCCGCAGTATCCGCGCGATCGCTTGAGCGACGACCGCGACGACCAGCCGAACATGCACATCGAACGCCTGTCGCGGTTTTCCGACGTGCTGCACGAGATGGTCGAGGCCGCGTGCGAGCAGGGCGTCGACGCGACGGTGATCACGGCGGAGCTCGGGCCAGGCCAGTTCGAGATCAACTTCGGCCATACCGACGACGCGTTGCGCGCGGCCGACTGGTCGGCGCTGTTCTGCCGCAGCACGCGCGGCGTCGCGTTGCAGCACGGCTATCGCGCGAGCTTCATGGGCAAGCCGTATCTGCATGCGCCGGGCAGCGGGATGCATGTGCACGTGAGCCTGTACGACGACGCGGGCCGCAACCTGCTCGCCGCGGATGGGCAGCGGCCGCTACGGCATGCGGTGGCCGGCTGCCTCGAGCTGCTGCCGCACTGCATGCCGGTGTTCGCGCCGAATCACAATGCGTTCCGGCGCTATGGATCGATGGTGAACGCGGCGAGCCGTGCAAGCTGGGGCTTCGAGGATCGCGACGCGTGCATCCGGATTCCGGAATCGGATGCGCGCAATCTGCGGATCGAGCATCGGCTCGCGAGCGCGGACGCGAATCCGTACCTCGTGCTCGCGGCGATCCTCAGCGGGATGGAGCACGGGCTCGACGCACGGATCGAGCCGATCGCGCCGCTGAACGACGATCGCGGCAGCGGGATCGATTTTCCGAAGGAGATGCTGTCGGCCGTCGCGGCGATGCAGGATCACGCGGCCGTGCGTGAAGGGCTCGGCAGTGAATTCGTGATGGTGTATTGCGAGAACAAGCGGCAGGAGGAGCTGGATTTTCGCAACGAGATCGGGGCGCGGGAGTATCGGTGGTTTCTGTAGGACGCACGGGGGCAGGGATGTCCGCGTGACGATGCGTTTGATGTCGACGACGACCATGCGCGCATGACTGCCGCCGTCGAGTGACGTGTCAGGCTCTTATCGATCTCGCCCCTGCATCATCGGCAGGCCCGCTCCCCACGCGTTCGCGAGCGCTTCGATTTCGGCGATCGGATCGACCTGTCGCGCGGCTTCGTGCATGTCGTTGCCGAACAACCGGTGAGCGAACTCGCGTGCGCGCAGCGTGATCGTCGCGGTTTTACGGCTGCGGCGCAGCGTGAACGCCACGAGTGCGGCGTCGAGGCCGCGACCGTTGCCTTTGCCATGCTCGTCGAGACATTGGGCGAGATGCCACGCGTCTTCGAGTGCCTGGCATGCGCCCTGTCCGGAGGTGGGGAGTGGCGCGTGCGCGGCATCGCCGATCAGCAGCACATTGCCGCGATGCCATACATCGACCGGATCGAGATCGTGCACGTGGATCTTCGCGATCGTGTTGGGTGGCGTTGCGCGCATCACCTCCGCGATGGGTGCCGGCCAGCCATCGAACAGACGTTCCAGTAGCGGGCCGGGATCATCCGGCGCTGCATCGTCGCCGTAGCGGCTGTCGTCGAATTCGGCCTCGGCCCGGGCCGCCGCCCAGTACATGCGATGCCGATCCAGCGCGACGATGCCGAATCGTTCGCGCTGGCCCCAGTAGTCGAATATCGACACGTCGTCGACCAGCGGCACGTCGCCGTGCGCCACGCCGATCCAGTTGACGAATCCCTGATAGACGGGTGTGGCGTCCCCAGCCACATGGCGTCGCGCGACGGAGTTCATGCGGCCGTCCGCGCCGATCACGAGATCGGGGGCGATCGTCGCGCTGTTGTCGAAATGAACGACGGCGCGGCCGTCGGGGCCGGCGTCGATGGCTGTTGCACAGTGGCCGAAGCGGACGTCGATGTCGTGTGCCGCGACGTGTCGGGCCAGCACGGCCTGCAGGTCGCGCCGCAGTATTGCGCGCGTCGGAAAACCCATGTGTCGGTCGAGTTCGCCGATATCGACGTGCTTGAACGGAGTGCCATGCCGGTCCATGCACCGCATCGCGCGCAGGTGGCCGCTGACTTCGACGATGTCGGGCAGGAGGCCGAGCTGCTCGAGCACGAAGCAGGCATTCGGCCATAGGACGACGCCGGCGCCCATCGTCGTCTCGGACGGCCTGCGTTCGTAGACCCGTATCCGATGTCCGTGCCCGGCAAGCGCAAGCGCGGTGCTCATGCCGGCCACGCCGGCGCCGAGAATGGCGATATCCATATTGATGCTCCGGTAGGTGCGTGCGCGTGCTCGCGTCGGCGCGGATTCGTGCCGGCGGCCGCGCCTTGACTGGATCCACATCGTAATTTACGGTCACGAACGGGATAAGCCGCGAAAAACGGCGAGCTTTGATACCTGAAACGGGATAATGATGCGCAGCAAGCTGGATCTGAACGCGGTGCGCGTGTTCGTGTCGGTCGTCGACGAAGGCAGCTTTGCCGGCGCCGCACGCGTGCTGTCGATACCCGGTTCCAACGTGAGCCGCCATGTGGCGCAGCTGGAATCGAGGCTCGGCGTGCGGCTGCTGGAGCGCAGCACGCGGCACTTGCGCATGACGGAGGCCGGACGCCTGTTGCACGAGCGCGCAAAGCCGATGCTCGATGCGCTGACGCATGCTGAATTCGAACTGACCTCGCAGCAGACGGAATTACGCGGCGTGCTGAAGCTATGCGTGCCCGGCGAAATCGGGCCGCGTATGCTCGGGCCGATCGTCGCGGAATTCGCGAGCCGCCACCCGCGTGTCGAAATCGATTGCGACACGCGCCTCGCGGGCGTCCCGACGCTGCGCGACGATATCGACCTGTCGATCATCGTCAATCGCGGAAGGCTGGACGACAGCGCGTTCGTCGTCAGGCCGCTCGTCAGCTTGCCGAGCGTCGTCGTGGCTGCGCCGTCGCTGATCGAACGCACGGGCATGCCGACGCGGACGGAGCAGCTCAGGCAGTTGCCGTGCATCACGACGCTGAGCACGCTGAAAGGGCAGCCGTGGCAGTTCGCCGACGGCGACGGGCGGATTCACAAGATTCCGGTCACCAGCCGGTATCGCGTCAATAGCGGGGAAATGGCGGGTCTGGCGGCGGTGAACGGGATCGGTTTCGCGATTCTCGTCGAACGCGGATGCGCGGCCGAGCTGGCTGCCGGGCGGCTGGTGCGCGTGCCGCTGGAGATGGCGCCGGCGCCGCTCGAACTGCTGGCGGCCTATTCGAGCCGCAATTCCGTCAACGCGAAGATTCGCGCGTTGCTGCAGTTGATGCAGGCGCGGCTTGCGGTGGCGGAAGCGATGCCGTCATGACGATCGCTTCAGCAGTGCGCGCCAGTAGCGCACTTCGTCGATCGGCGCACCGTCGATCTCGAACGTCTTGATGTCGTCTTCGGCGACGAAACCCTCGCGTTCGTAGAACGCGCGGGCGCGATGGTTCTTGACCAGCACCCACAGCGACACCCATTCATGGCCCATGTCGTGCAGCGCCCGGCAGGCATGGTCGACGAGTGCCGCGCCGATGCGTTGCCCGCAATGCGATGGATGCAGGTAGATCGCTTCGATTTCACCCCAGGTGCGATCCTTGTCGGTGTCGCGCGTCGGCCCGTAGGCGATCCAGCCCGTCGGCCCATTTTTCGCGACGGCGAGCGCGACACGCGGCCGTCCTGCGCCGAGCGCGTGGCACCACGAAGCGGTACGCTTTTCGACCGACAGGCCGGCGAGGAACGACGCCGGCATGATGCCCGGGTAGGTGGCCAGCCACGATGCGACGTGAATGGCGGCGATGGCCGGGGCATCGTCGGGCGTGGCGGCGCGGATGTCGATCTTCATCGTGTTCAGATCATTGAGGACTTCAGATCATTTAAGTCGTATCGCCGCTCCTTTCGCGGTGCCGAAGTGGCGGAACCGCAAGGGCACGACACGCCGCGCCGCAAAGCGCTTCGCGGCGCGGCATGCGAAAAAGCCCTTACTCCCCCAGCTTCGCCGTCACACACCCCGTGCTCGAGCACTCGCGCTCGCGTTCGCGCAGGAACGACAGGCGCGATTGCGTGAAGTCGATCGCGCATTGCAGGTTCACGAGGTAGCCGTCGTCGCGCGTTTCGCTGCAGCGGTCGTCGCGCTGCTTCATCCACGCGAGCTGGCCCGTCTTCAGCTTGGCCTGCTGGTCGCCGCTCAACTGCTTGCGCACACGGCCGTACTCGTCGTTCAGTTCGCGGTCGAGCTGCGAGAACTCGTTGCTGCTGCAGTACACCTGGTCGAACGCGCTGCGCGGTTTGCCGCAGCCGGCCGCATGCGCGGCGAACGGCACGGCGAGCGCAAGCAGCGCGCAGGATACGAGCAGATTCTTCTTCTTCATGGGACTCCTCCTCACTGGGTGAAAACCGTTGAAACCAACGGGCGTTACCTTTACCTGGTCGCCGTACAGACGTCGATCCCGCTCGCGATCGCGGTGGCGAGGCGTTGGATCGTTTCGCGCTGCGCGAGCCGCTTTTCTTCGTCGGGATTGACGATCACGCCGGCCTCGACCAGCACGGCCGGAATCGGCGCGGTGCGCAGCACGACGAGATCATCGAAGCGGTGGATGCCGAGTTGCGGATCGATCAGCGGACGGTTCTCGCCCTTGATCGGCTGCGCGTGATACAGCGACGGACGTTCGCCGGCCGCGACCAGCCGCTCGGCGATCGCCTTTGCGCAACGCAGGCTTTCCGCGTAGTGCGGATTGCGCTCCGACACGAACACGGCGAAACCGCGGAATTCGCGTTGCCGCCCCGCGTCGATGAACTGCTGCTGCATCGAATCGTGATGGATCGACACGAACAGGTTCGCGTCGGGCGCCTGCGTCGAGCGCTGGTCGAGCGCGATCTCGCGGCCGTCGGCCGACGTGCGCAGCACGCGATCGCCGTGCGCGGCGAGCTTCTCCGCGACGGCGGTGGACAGGTCGAGGTTGTACCGGTATTCGACGCGGCCGCTGGCGCCGGTGGCACCCGGGTGGGCCGGCGTATGGCCGGTGTCGACGACGACGTAGCGGCCGGAGGCCGGCTGCGCATCCGGGCTTGCGGCATCGGCCGCATGCAGCGCCGGCGGCACGCCCAGCAGCGGGGCGCACGCGAGCAGGCGCGCGGCGGCGCGCACGAACGGGCGAAGGCGTCGAACGGTTCGGTTTGTCATTATTGTTGTCGAGGAGGACATGCGGCGCGTCGCATGGCGCGCACCGTCGGCCTGCTCAATGCAGTCGGAATGTCGCGCGATTATAGCGGTTGCCGGCGGCGCCGCAATGACGAAATGACCACTGCCGCAGGGAGTTGCGAGCCGGCAATCAGGCGAGCATGCGCCGGGCGGCGAGCATGCCCCAGTACGACGCTTCCTCGAACAGCGACAGCCCGGACAGGTCCGCATGCGCGAACACGACGGGGCCGTCTGCCTCGCGCAGCGCGAGCAGCCCCGGCCGGCTCAGGAAACCGACGTCGGGCGTCGCCATCGCGTGGCCACGCACGGTGATCTCGAGCGCGGTCGCATGTTTCCACAGCTCGCGTCCGTATACGGCCTGCAGGTCGATCGCCGCCTGCTCGCGCAGCGCGTCGGGTTCCGCCTGCGCGAGCCAGCGACGCGTGTCGTCCGGCGAGCGCGCGCTCAGCGCCTGATAGGCGGAGAACACCGAACGCGTCGGCGGCGACATCCGGATCAGCTGGTGCGTCGACACGACATAGCCGAGCCCCGCGCCGTCGTAGACGACGTTGTCCCATGCGAGCGGCACGCCGGCTTCCTCGGCCGGCATCCCGTCGAGCAGGAAATTGGACACGAGCCACGGCGCGCGCGGCGGCAGGTCGCGCACGGGATCGAAGCCGTATGCGTGAAGCTGCGGAAACACGCGCGCCGCGACGAACAGCGGCATCGCGCTGACGACCCGCCGCGCCTTCAGCGTGAACGTCGTCAGCGTTCCGTCGTCGGCGACGCGCGCGCACAGCACCTCGACGCCGCCGTTGCGTTCGGTCGCGCGAACGGCGAAGCCGTCCCGCGACCACGTGTTCGAGCCGGTGCGCGCGGTGATCGAGTCGCTCAGCTTCGTCGCCATCGTGTGCAGTCCGTCGGGCCAGGTCAGCACCGCGCCGTCGCCCGCATCGCTCGCGTGAGCGCCGCGCGACGAGAAGTAGTGCAGGCCGGCCCACGCGGACACGTGCTCGTAGCCCGCGCCGTAATCGTCGCGGCAGCAGTAGTTCAGGTACCAGTGCAGCGCGCTCGCGGTGTAGCCCTCGTCGAGCAGCCACTGTTTGAACGAACGCCGGTCGAGCGCGCGCCAGCGCGGGTCGCGCGACGATTCAGCGATCGGGATGCAGAACACCTTGCGGCCGTCCGCGCCGCGCGCGGTGCGCAAACTGTCGGTGTATGCGAAGAAGCGTGTTTGCTGCGCGAGCGCGGCGTCGTCGAGGCCGGTCGTCGGCACGATGCCGTCCTGCCACTGGCCGGCGATGAACAGCCGTTCGTCGGGCGCGTGCACGAGCGCGCGTTCGTCGTACGCGGGGTGCGCGGAGAACGGCGCCGATTCGATCACGCCGAGATCGGCGAGCATGTCGCGCAGATGCGCGGATTCGAGCGAGGGCAGCGGCAGGTAGTGTGCACCCTTCGGATAGCCGAGCTCGCCGAAGCGGCCGCCGGCCATATTGCCGCCGAATTCGGGGCCGGCGAACACGACGAAGCGCGTGTGACCGGCGCGCGCAAGCTGCCACGCACACGACAGGCCGGCCGCGCCCGCGCCGAGGATCGCGACGTCGGTCTCGATCGTGCCGGATGGCGGTGGCAGCGCTGCGTGATCTCGCAGCGCGTGACCTTCGCGCATGCCGGGGTAGCCGA